>JAEEGL016710094.1_pt1 | contig 31718 bp, 26 predicted proteins | sample 9134231 | NCBI WGS metagenome assembly JAEEGL01 (sample SAMN16246548, study PRJNA631951) | gut metagenome | biome: gut microbiome; feature: rumen; material: fiber-attached | host: Bos | place: Iran: Karaj | collected 2018-10 | reverse complement strand
TAAGTGATATAAAATTAAAACATGCCGAAAGGTATGTTTTCTTGGGGCTTTAGCCAAGCGGTAAGGCAAGGGACTGCAACTCCCTGAGCACCGGTTCGAATCCGGTAGGCCCCTCCAATAAAAAAGAACTCCTAATTATAGGAGTTTTTATTTTGCTTATTGATGAAATCGAGCAGCTTATTTATTAAATAATTTTAATGTCTAAAAAAGTCAAATGTGGATATTTGTGCTGATTTTAGATAGCAGTGTGGATTTGAATCTCTTATTAAACACTTGACTCAAATATATAATTTAATAAGTCAAGAGGTGAATTCTATGGAAATAGTAGTTCAAAAATTTGGAGGATCATCAGTAGCAGATAATAAAAAACTTCATAAAGTTTGCGAAAGAATCCTTGAAGAAAAAAATAATGGTAAATCAGTAGTTGTAGTAGTATCTGCTCAAGGTGATACTACTGACCTTTTAATAGAAGAAGAAAAAACAATCACTAAACATGCTAGTAAAAGAGAACATGATATGTTAGTAACAGTAGGTGAACAAATAACTATTGCTAAACTAGCTATGATGTTAGATGAAATGGGTTATAAAGCTAAATCATTTTTAGGATGGCAAGTACCTATAATAACTAATTCTAACTTTAGTGATGCTGATATTGAAGAAATAAAAACAGAAAATATCTTAAGAGAACTAAAAAACGATACTATTGTTATCGTTGCAGGTTTCCAAGGTGTTGATAGAAATAATGAAATTACAACTATTGGTAGAGGTGGCTCAGATACAACAGCTATCGCCTTATCAATAGCACTTAAAGCTGAAAAGTGTGAATTATTTAAAGATGTCGATGGAATCTATTCAGGAGATCCACATAAAGATAGTAAAGTAATTAAGTATGACAAAATTACATATGACCAAATGTTAGAACTATCACATAATGGAGCTCAAGTATTACATGATAAATGCATTGAAATGGCTAAAGAAAACTTATTACAAATAATAGTTAAGTCAACATTTATAGATAACTGTACAGGAACAGTAGTAGAGGGGGTATAAAATGATAAGAATAGGGGTAGTAGGTTATGGAAATCTTGGTAGAGGAGTAGAACTAGCTATCAAAGATAATGATGATATGGAATTAGTAGCTATCTTTACTAGAAGAAATCCAAAAACTATTAAAACATTAAGAAATTCAAAAGTATTATCGGTAAAAGATATAGAGAAATATAAAGATAAAATAGATGTACTTATTATATGTGGAGGTTCAGCAACAGATTTACCTGTACAAACTCCAGAGTACGCTAAAATGTTTAATGTAATCGATTCATTTGATACACATCCTAAAATCTATGAACATTTTAATAATGTTGATGCATCTGCTACAGAAACTAATCATGTAGCACTAATATCTTGTGGCTGGGATCCAGGAGCATTTTCACTAAATAGACTAATGGCAGAAAACTTTTTACCAGTTGGTAAAACTTATACATTCTGGGGCACAGGCGTTTCTCAAGGACATTCAGATGCTCTTAGAAGAATAAAAGGAGTTAAAAATGCTATTCAATATACTATTCCAGTTGCTAGTGCCATGGAAAAAGTAAGAAATGGTGAAAATCCAGAACTAGAAACAAGAGAAAAACATACAAGAGAATGTTACGTTGTTTTAGAAGATGGTGCTAACGCCGAAGAAATAGAACATGAAATCAAGACAATGCCAAATTATTTTGATGAATATGATACTACAGTACATTTTATTTCTGAAGAAGAACTAAAAAAGAAACATTCTAAAATGCCTCATGGAGGATTTGTTATTAGAAGTGGTAAAACTGGTTTAAATAATGAAACTAATCAAATAATAGAATATTCATTAAAACTAGAATCTAATCCAGAATTTACATCAAGCATTCTTTTAAGCTATGCAAGAGCAGTATATAGATTAGCTTCTAAAAAAGACTATGGATGCAAAACAGTATTTGATATTGCACCAGCTTTATTAACAAGATATTCAAGAGAAGATTTATTAAAACATATGTTATAAGAGGGGGATTACAATGAAAAAAGTTATATTTAAAGGCTGTGGAACAGCCATTATTACACCATTTACTAAAAATGGTGTTAATTTAGAAGAATTCGCTCGTATGGTTGAATTCCAAATCAAAAATGGTGCAGATGCCATCATCGTTTGTGGTACTACAGGAGAATCAGCTACAATGACTGAATCCGAAAGAAAAGCCACAATTAAATGTGCTATTGATACAGCTAAAAAAAGAGTTCCTATTATTGCAGGAACCGGATCAAACTGTACAGCATCAGCAATTGAAATGTCTAAGTGGGCAGAAGAAGCAGGAGCAGATGGTGTTCTATTAGTTACACCATATTATAATAAGACTACTCAAGAAGGCTTAATAGCTCACTATACAGCTATCGCAAAAGCAATAACTATACCAATTATTTTATATAATGTTCCATCAAGAACTGGCCTTAACATAGCACCTAGTACTTGTTTAGAACTATCTAAAATAAAAAATATTGTTGCAATTAAAGAAGCAAGTGGTAATTTATCTCAAGTTGCTGAAATAGCTGAACTTTGTGGAAAAGATCTAACTATCTACTCAGGTAATGATGATCAAATAGTACCAATACTTTCATTAGGTGGTCTAGGAGTTATATCAGTATTATCAAATCTTATACCTAAAGATGTTCATAAAATGGTTATATCATTTTTAGAAGGAGATACTAAAACAGCTACTAAACTACAATTAAAAACATTGAATTTAACAAAAGCTTTATTTAGTGAAGTAAATCCTATTCCAATAAAAGCAGCATGTAATATGTTTGGTTTCAATGCTGGAATACCAAGGTTACCATTAATAGAAATGTCTAAAGAAGGACAAAAAGTATTAAAAAATGAAATGCTTAAATATGGAGTAATTAAAAAATGATTAAAGTATTAATTAATGGTATTAATGGTAAGATGGGTCAAGTATTATTAAATGAAATTAATAATCTAGATAATATGGAAGTAGTAAAGGGTATTTCTAGAAATGATAATTTAGATGATATAAAAGAACAAGTAGATGTAATAATTGACTTTTCTACTCCAGAAGGGACCTTAAATATCTTAGATTATGCTAATAATAAAAAGATACCTACTGTAATAGCAACTACTGGTTTTACAAAAGAACAACAAGATAAAATATATGAGTATTCTAAAAATATACCTATATTTCAATCTAGTAATATGTCTTTTGAAATAAATCTAATGTGTGATATAGTAGCTAAACTAGCTAAAAAGTTAACTAATTCAGATATTGAAATAGTTGAAACACATCATCGTAACAAAGTAGATGCTCCATCAGGTACGGCCTTGATGTTAGCTAATAGTATTAATGAGAATAATAGTTATGATTATGTTTATGATAGACATTCTAAAAAGCAAAAGAGAACAGATCGTGAAATTGGTATTAGTTCTATCCGTGGAGGTACTGAAGTCGGAAAACATACCGTTTACTTCTTTGGTGATAATGAATCATTTGAAATAACTCATACAGTTAATTCAAGAAGTATTTTTGCCAAAGGAGCTATCAAGGCAGCAGAATTCATAATTACTAAACAAAATGGATTTTATAATATGAAAGATTTAATAAAAGGTGATTAATATGAAAAAATATAAAGTAGCATTAGTAGGAGCTACTGGCTTAGTAGGTAGAACAGCTATAAAAGTATTAGAAGAAAAGAATCTTCCAGTTTCTGAATATGTCTTCTTTGCTTCAGCTAAGTCAGCCGGCTCTAAAATAGAACTATTAGGAAAAGAATATACTGTCCAAGAATTAAATGAAAAATCATTTGATCAGGGATTTGATTTTGCTATTTTCTGTGCTGGTGGTGAAGTATCTAAAAAATATGCACCAATTGCTGCATCACACGGCGTAACTGTAATCGATAATAGTAGTGCTTTTAGAATGGATAAAGAAGTTCCATTAGTAGTACCTGAAGTAAATTCTGCTGATATTTTTGAAAACAAAGGAATAATTGCCAACCCCAACTGTTCAACTATTCAAGCAGTAGTTGCACTAAAACCTTTAGATGATAAATATAAAATAAAAAGAATTGTTTATTCTACATATCAAGCAGTAAGTGGAGCAGGTCAAAAAGGAATAGAAGATTTAGAAAATACTTTAAAAGGTAAAAAGAATAACAAATTTCCTCATCCCATAGCTAATAATTGCTTACCACATATCGATGTTTTTTTAGATAATGGTTATACAAAAGAAGAAATGAAAATGATTGAAGAAACTAAAAAAATTCTTCATCGTCCAGATTTAAAAGTAACAGCAACAACAGTAAGAGTACCGGTATTAAATTCTCATAGTGAATCCATTAATGTAGAATTTGAAAAGGACTTTGATTTAAAAGAATTAAAAGAAATATTAAAAAATAGTCCTGGTATCATTATTGAAGATGATGTTCAAAATAATATCTATCCATTAGCAACAACTGCTAATGGTACTGATGAAGTTTACGTTGGTCGTCTAAGAAAAGATGACACAGTAGATTTTGGCCTTAATATGTGGGTAGTAGCAGATAACATTAGAAAAGGTGCTGCATCAAATGCTATCCAAATAATGGAAATAATAATGAACAAAAAAAGCTCCAAGTAATTTGGAGTTTTTTTAATCAATAATTAATAACTCGCACCATAAGAGTTTTTTATTTGCTATAATAAATATCGAGGAGGTAACATATGAAAAATCTAAAAAATCTTTTATATACAATAGTTGTATTTATATTAGTAGGTTTATTTGGTTATCTTTCTCTAAAAGAAAGTTATAGTAAAGAACATCCAGTTATATCAACTGACTTAATCGTTGAATTTATAGATGTAGGTCAAGCTGATTGTATATTTATAAGTTCAAATAATCATCATATGTTAATAGATGGTGGTAATAATAATGATGGTAAAAAAGTAGCTAAATATTTAGAAGAGAAGGGTGTTAAAGAATTAGATTTAGTCGTATCTACTCACCCTCATGAAGATCACATAGGGGGATTAGACAATGTTTTAAAAATTATTCCAACTAAGAAAGTATTAATGCCAGATTTAGTAACTACTACTAAAACATTTGAAGAAGTAATCGATGTTATAGAAGAAAAAGAAATATCACTAGTTATTCCTGAAATAGGTGATAAATATTACTTAGGAGATTCAGTAATTGAAATAATCTATATTGATAATAATGAAGAAGATTTTAACGAATCATCAATTGTTTTAAAACTAACTTATAAAGATGTATCTTTCCTATTTACAGGAGATTCTACTACAGAAAGTGAAAAGCACTACTTAGATAAAGATATTGATGTTGATGTTCTAAAAGTCGCTCATCATGGTTCAAAATATAGTACTAGTAACGAATTTCTAGATAAAGTAACACCAGAGTTTGCAATTATATCTTTAGCTACAGAAAATGATTATTATTACCCACACATAGCTACTATTAATAGATTAAAAGAACATGGCGCTAAAATATATCAAACTAATGAACTCGGAACAATCATAGTTGAAAGTGATGGAACTAACATAAATATAGATCATAAAAAGACAGATACAAATGGATAGGTGATAATATGAAATATGTTGTAGATCGTATTGAAGAAGATAAAGTAGTATTAGAAGATCTTTCTACTAAAGAACAAAAGATAATCAATCTAAAAGATCTAAACTTTCCCGTTCGTGAAGGAAATATCATCTCTTTAGATAATAATGAATATATCTTAGATTTAAATACAGAAAAACTAAGAAGAGAAAAACTACGTAATCGATTTAATAAACTAAAAAAAAGAGACTATTAAGTCTCTTTTAATTAATTCTACTTTTTCTTGATAACGTAATTTTACTATTAGCAAATGATAAAGCTGTATGACAATATTCACATTTACCATCTTTATTTGGTTTAATAACAGCTCCACACTTAGGGCACTTATATGAACCAGTTGCTATCTTTTTATTAACTACGAATAACATTTCATATATGTTATGCACTTTTATTTGTTTATAACCTCTTGTTACTAAACCATTTTCTGTATTAATTACATAATCATAAAATCTTGTATCAAAAATACCAGTTACATATACAAAATCACTAGCTTCAACAATTTTTGTTATTTTAGCTCCCTCTAAAGACCAATCATTCATAATGTTTTGACCTTTTTTTACTTTAAGCATTTCTAATTGACCTATATATGTAGTTGCTAAATCATTAGCACATAATTCTTTTAATTTATCATAATCAAAATTCATCCAAGCTATTTGAACTTCTTTATAAATATCAAATAGTTTGTTTTTTAATGAATCTAAAGTTTCTCCAGGCAGATATTTTTGTAATATTTCTTCACTAACATCTTCATAAAGAGCTGTCTGATTATAAGTTGGAATACTATTAAAACTCTCATAATAGTTCATCTTTTCTTCTCTTCTTCGTCTTCTCTCAGCTTCCTCACCGATTAAAGATTTATATGTAAAATAAGAATATAAACAAACAGCTACTACTATAAGCATAATACCTATAAAACTAGCTAGAGGATCAGATGAACCTGAATGTGATTTGCTAGAAGAACTGCTCCAAGTGTTAGAACTACTCCATGAGCTAGAACTACTACTCCAGGAACTAGAACTACTACCCCAAGAACTAGAACTACTACTCCAAGAGGAACCACCAAAGGAACTTCCGCCATAATCACTATCCCAACCAGAGTCAGCTCTAACCATAACGATAGAGTGTAGTGGAATAGCTAAAGCAGCAAAAATAATAAGAATTTTTAAAACCACTTTTATATTCTTCATATTATCAACTCTAGAATGAGTATATCAAAAAAAAGGAATTACAACAATTCCTTTTATTATTATTGAAAACCTATTATATCTTCTAAAACCCAATCATGATCTTCTTGATTATATACTGTATGACAATATTGACATATACCATTATCATTAGGATTTAATGAAGCTCCACAAGTAGGGCAAGTTTTAACATATATTTGTTCTTTAGCTGTTCTTTCTTTAGAAAATACCATTGTATAGTTATGAGCTATTCTATTATTATTGTTACCTTCAACTACGTTACCTGAATGTTCATCTATATAATAATCCATATATAATACCTGCATTGCTACATTAGCATAAAAGGTATTATTTTTATATTCTATACTTTGAATATTAGATGAACGAATATTAAGTTCATCAAACATTCTTATTCTTCCAGCTTTTTCATTTATATCTATAATACTTTTCGCTAAATTAAACATCTTATCTGCAAAGAAATGATCATATTTATCTATATCACGCATCGTAATACTATTAAAGTATTTAACTACTAAATTATTTACTTTTGCTATAAAAACATTACTATCAAAAGATTGATCAAATTGATTTTTGTATTCTTCTACTGTCATATAATCACATCCTAAAATAATTATACCATAAAAAAAAGAAGCCAAAAGCTTCTTATAAAATACTTTGTTCTTTAAAACCAACTTTTTCTTTTGCAATATATACTGGTCTATCTTTTACTTCACTAGTAATTCTAGCTATGTATTCACCAAGTAAACCAATTGTAATAAATAGTAAACCACTTATTAATAATAGTAATAGTATCAACAAATAAATAGCTGACCAACTAACACTACCAGTAGCTAATTGAACTATTAAAACAATTAAATAAATAAAGAATGCTAATAATGATAAAACCCCAAATTTAAAAGCAAATCTTAATGGTTTAGCACTAAAAGCATAAATACCTTCAAATGCATAAGCAAAACTATTTTTAAAATTAAATGATGATTTACCACTAGTTCTAGGTTCTACTTCATAAGGAAGATATTTTACATTAAAACCTATCCAAGCAAATATACCTTTTGTAAATCTATTCTTTTCTGTTAAGTTAACAATTGCATCTCTTACATTAGTTCTAAACATTCTAAAATCAGAAGCAGCATCTTCAAAATGAACATCAGTTAATTTATTCATTAACCAATAGAATCCCTTTTTGAAGAACTTCATTAAGCCACTATCAACTTTTCTATCTTTCATTACCATAGCAACTTCATCGATTTCTTCATCGCTGTCCAATACTTCCATCATTTCAAGTAAATACTTAGGATTTTGTTGTAAATCACCATCAAGTATACATGTATACTTACCACTAGCATGTGTTAAACCAGCATACATAGCAGCTTCTTTTTTAAAGTTTCTTGAAAAAGAAATATATTTAACGTGTAAGACATCCACACTATGTAATTTTCTTAAGTTTTTTAATGTATCATCAGTTGATCCATCATCAATATAAATAATCTCATATTTTATTTTATCTAAAACGCCACTGATTTTTTCATATAAACCTTTAACGTTCTCCTCTTCATTTTTACAAGGAATAATAATACTTAATTTCATAGTACACCTCGAAGACATTATACCACAAATGAATATTAGTGAAATAAAAATAATAACTTGATAAAGAAGGATAATTTTATTATAATTAAAGATAATAAAGGGTGATAGGCATGGATAAAAAGTGGATGATACTATTCAGTGTTTTTTCAGTATGTACTTTAATCATATCTGCTATTTCATGTACCCTAATTATACTTAGCGAAAAAACTCATACTAAAATTAATAGTGAAACTATTCTTGCTGAAAAGAAAGAATATAAAAGCACTACAGTTATTTATAATCAGAATAATTATTTAAAATTATCTGAATTAAATCCAGGTGACTTTAGAAGTTACTCTTTTGAAGTGCTTAATAATAATTCAAACACTATTTACTATAGTATTGTATGGCAAAATGTAACTAGTAACTGGAATGCTGTTTCTGAAGGTTATTCAAATACTCACCCTGAAGAATTTGTTTATTCTATTTCTTGCAGTGATGGAAGTAAAATAGATAATCAAAAAATGCCATATACTGGTGAAGATAAAGTAATTATTAAAGACTTAGAATTAAGAACTAATTCTTCTAATTCATGTACTTTAAATATAAATTTCCTACATAAAGATACTGATCAATCATACAATCTAAATAAATCATTTAGTGGGACTTTTAAAGTGGTAGTAAACAAGTAAGGAAGTGACATCATGAAGAACAAAAACGAAGAATTCAAAGATGAACTATCTATTCAATATAGCTTACTAATTAACGCCGAAAGAAAAGAACAAAGAAAAAGAACCCTTATCATCCTTATAATTTTCTCTGTTACTTTAATTTCTGTTTTAGTAAGCACTGTTTTTTCTTTTAAAGCATATAAGAATACAAAGGGCATCTTATCTGAAAATAAAACAGATGATTCAACTTATTATCAAACTTTAGGAATAGTTTATCAAAATGGTCAAACATTAAAAATGGACGGCATATATAACGGCTATGAAGCGCCTACACCTATTGTTATTACATTAACAAACGAGGGAAATCATCGAATTACTTATAAGATTTCTATCGATAGTATTTCTACTAATCTAGCTTCAAATAGCAATCTATTCTTTACTGTTACAAAGAATAACGATACATCATCACCAAAGATTCTACCTGTAAAAGAAGATGATCTATATAATGAACTAACAATTGAACCAAAAGAAACTGCTTCATATATCATAAATGCCTATTACAATGGAGTAGTTCCGGAAGGAGAATACATGTACTATCAAGGACGTATTAGTATTACCCAAACTAATTCTGATAGTGTTTTATTACAATAAAAATGGATTGAGGTGAATACATGAGTAAGCCAAAAGCTCCTAAAAACACTTTTGACAAATATTTCGGATTACTAATAGACATAGTAATCGTTTTTGTGTGTTTAATAGCAGCTTTCTTACTATATTACATAATTTCATCTCAAATACATTCAAATGATCCAGGATATCGTCCAAAAATCGGTATTTATACAATCGTAAGTCCAAGTATGGATCCGGTAATAAAAGTATACGATGTAGTAATTAATAAAAGGGTAACAAAACCTGAACAAATTCAAATCGGTGATATTATTACTTATGTCTCTACTAATGCTAATTCAGAAGGTATGACAATAACACACCGTGTTATTGAAATAAATAAAACGGATGATAACACATATGAATTCCGTACCCAAGGAGATAATAATCCCGAACCAGATAATGTCTATGTAACATTTGATAATGTCTTAGGTAAAGAGATAATGATTATCCCAAAATTAGGTAGGTTACAATTCTTACTAGCCAATAAAAAGGGCTGGTTATTCTTATTATTAATACCAGTTTTAATTTATATATTTATAGACATCTATAAATTAATTACATTACTTGGCTTAAATCAAAAGGTAGAACAAGTAATTAAACCTGTTGAAACAGAAGATATCCAATTAAAGAAAAAGAAAGAAGAAATTCGTAAAGCTGTAATTAAACGAGAATTAAATCTTTCTGAACCTAAGATTGAATTTGTTGATGAATATCAAAAGAGCAACAAAGAACCAATGGGTTTCTTAGATTCCTATAATGAAACAACCTTTAGCGTTGGTGAAATAAAAGAAACAAAAATAGAACCAGTAGCAGAAGAAAAACAAGAAAAACCAAGAAATATTGCTATTATTGCAACCGAGAATGCTATTGTTTCACCATTAATTGCTAATGAGATAACAATGAAAACTAAAGAAGAAATTGAAGTAGAGGATATACCAGAAGAACCAACAGAAGATATTCAAGAGATAACTAAAGAGATTCCACAAAAGCCTATTACCAAGGAAACTCCTAAAGTTATCAATGAAAACATTGAGATCCTTGATACTGATGAATTATCATCTACTATTAAAAAATATACTGAAAAGATCAGCGAACTTAATAGTCAAATAGCAGCTTTAGATAAATTACATCGAGAAGAAGAAGAACGAATTGAAAAAGCTGAAAAAGAAGCTCGTCAAAAAGTCATCGAGGAAGAAAAGAATAAAAAGACTAAAGCAAAAGAGTTAAAAGAATCTCCTCAAGAAGACTTGAAACCAGTAGTTGAAAAAGATAACTACTTAAAAGGTTCTAGAATCAAAGTAGTTAATCAAGAATCAGCTAAGAGACCACCTAAGAAAGAAACTCAAGATAAAAAACCAATCGAAAAGATTGAATTAAAATCAGCTTCTTTATACAACAGAACAAAAACAATTAAAAAAATGGAGCGTCCTAAAGGAGTAGATATTAAAACATTAAATAAAGATATTAATCCTGTTAAAAAGACGGAACCTCTTCAAAAGGTAGAACCTATCGAACCTATCATACCTGTAGAACCAGTTATATTGATAGAACCACCTAAGAAGGTTGAAACTCCAAAAGTAGAAGAACCTAAAAAGAAGACTGGAACAAAGAAAAGATTAAATCTAAAACCAAATACGATTAAGAAGATTAATCGTTCTAATAAGAAAGCTCCTACGAAGAATAACAATCGTAAGAGAGTAGTTGCTAAAACAAAAGGAAAGAAGTTAGCAACTCCAAAGAAAAAAGAAAAATTTATTAGAATCGTAAAGACGAAATAAAAGCCATAAATGACTTTTATTTTCTGCCCTTACGTAAATATATATTTATTTACTTTTAAATATGTATTTGATATAATTTATACATAATAAGCGAGGTGTGGCAATGTGATGAAAAATGGTGATACTAGAGATAAAGAAGAATTGTTAAAGCTTCTTTACAATCTAAAAAGTGAAGACAGTTGCATACTAAAAAGAATAGAATTAGACAAAAAAGAATTAGAAGATAAAAAGGAAAGTGTTGAACAACAAAAGCTACAAGCTAATGAAACATATTTATCATTAAAGAAAGATGAAGAATGTGCATTACTTGGTGTTGAATATGCCGAAGACTTTTTTAATGTTTATGAAGAAAATGAAGTATTAAGACATTACTTCAAGCTTTTGAATGTTGATTTTGATCCACAAGCTGCTAAAGATGCAGTTAATGCTGAAAAGAAACAAAAAACATTACAAAAGAGTTTAATAGCTAAAATCGATGAAGAAGCAAACTTAATTGAAAAATTAGGTAATGAAAACAACGATTTAGAAATTAAAATATCTGAAGCAGGAGAACAAATCAGTGATTATGAACACACAAGAGCTGGCGTTGAATCATTAGTTAATGATGTTCTAAGTGGTAACAACTCTTATAACAGAGAATACGTAGAAAACATCTTAACAAAGATTAGTTCATTCAATCCAAGTCTTGGTTTCACAAAAGATGAAATAATCAATGTTGGAATCATGATTCTATTCCCAGAACAAGGACTTAGTGACTTTGCTGAAAGATATGAAAAAGGTGAAGTAGATATTAAGATTGAAGTAGAAGAACCTAAGGAAGAAGCACATGTTGAAGAAGAAACTCCAACAAGTACTGAACCAGAAGATATCTTCATTCAAAATATAACTAATTCAAATAATTTTGTCGAAGAAAAAGAAGAAGTAAAGGAAGAAACTGATAATGAACCTATTATCGTTGAAGAAACTGACGATAAAGGTATATTTAGTGAATCACCTGAAACTGTCGAACTAAAAACAGAAGAAATTCCAATCGTTATCGAAGCAGATGAGGAAGTTCCTGCTGAGCCAGTAGTAGTTGAAGATGAACCTACTGAAGTAACAGTAGTTGAAGAAGAAACTCCTGCTGAAGAAGATCATTCTAAAGTAGAATCTGTTTATAGTAGTGAAAATCCAGTAGATTCAATTATCCCTATAATTGAAACACCAGCTGAAGAAGAAACTCCAGTTGTTGAAGAAACAACAGAAGTTGGCGATGAAGAAATAGAAAAAAAATTATCTGAGTTAAATATAGATTTATATAATTTTGAAGATAAGGAATTAGCTTTAAAAGTACTACGTAATGCTGATTTTGAATTAATCAAAAAGAATTACGAAGAACTAGCTGCTTTAGGAGCAACAGATAGATCTAAATATCTAATTACAAAAGAAGAATACTCACATCTAACAGATCCTGAGTTATCACAAAAGATTAATTTCCTAAGATCAAAATTATTAAAAGATGAAACAATAGTTAAATTAATTGATGGCAACCTATTTGCTGATACTATTCTAGAAGATTTAAAAAATAGAGCAGAATTAATTGAACAAAATGGGGATAAAGTAGGAGAAAGTAATTACATCCTTCTAAAATATAATCCAAAAAGACTAGATGCAAGTATTGAAGTACTAGCAGAACTAGATATGGAACCAGATGAAAAAGAAGAATTATACTATGCACCAGTTCTTGCTAAGAACTATAAATATGTTCCATCAGATACTGAAGTATTAAAAGATTATGGTATCTCAATATATCGTCGTAATGGTAAACATGAATACGGTATCTATTGGAAGAAACCATTAGAATTAATTAATAGTATTGATGATATAGTTGAAATAGGTGAAGAAGACTTATTAGATACTACACCTGAAGCTCTAGCATTAAATGCTGATTATGTAATTCAAAAGATTAACTATTGCAAAGAAAATGAAATTCCATATTTTGATGAATCAGATGGTAAAACATATCAAGGATTTATCTATAAAGTTGGAACATTTGCTGCAGAATTTGAAAACCCTGAATTAAAAGATTTAATTCATCGTGAAGAAACAAATAGATACATAAAAGAAAGTGGTAGTAGAAAACCAAATGTTGAAATGTTAGTTGAAGCATTAAAGAATTACTACTATAACTTAGACGAATATCAAACTATTAAGTTAGAAGATACTAATGAAATAGATACATTCGAAAAGATTAAAAATACTTTAGAAGAAGAATTTAAAGCAGAATTAGTATCTAAGAATACATATCGTATTGATGAAGAATATATTTCAAGAAATAAATTCGAAAGAAATGTTAATTACTTATTAAAAGAATTAGCAAATAGCAATCAAGATGCTAATAGTATGATTAATGAAATAATCTATGTATCATTACTATTCAATTCTCGTAAAAAAGAAGATGTAGTCAGTAAGATTGCTAAGAGAGTATTAGGATAGGAGGGTTAATATGAACGATAAATTAAAAGATATTGATAGAGAATTAACTGAAAGTATTAACGAAGATCCTAAGAAAAAAGTAGCATACTTGGAAGACCTTGGATTCACAGATATAAACATTCGTGAATTTGTTAAAGAAGTACCTGCTGCTGCAATTGATGAATTATATGAATCTTCAGCAATTGTTAAAACAAATATTTCTTATTTAAAGAAATTAGGTATTAATAATTTCCAAGAAGCATTCTTAAGATTTTATAATATGTTCTTAATTGAACCTGAAGTATTCGATGAAATATTTGCTAAATATGATAGTGATGATTTAATTGAAAAATTAGAAAAAAACATTGCTATAATGGAACATCTATAAGAAGCACAAAAGTGCTTCTTTTTTATATGTAATAAAGGCATTTCATGTTATAATAAATTTTGAAAAGAGGCATCAACATGAACTATTTAAACCAACTAAATGAACAACAAAAAAAAGCCGTATTACATAAAGATGGCCCATGCCTTGTTTTAGCGGGTGCCGGTTCAGGAAAAACCAAAGTTTTAACAACCCGTATCGCTTACTTAATTGATTCAGGGGTTCCATCATATAATATATTAGCTATTACATTTACAAATAAAGCAGCTAAAGAGATGAAAGAAAGACTAGAAAAAATAGTTCCTGATAACTATGCTTTCGTCGGAACTTTTCACTCATTAGGAGTCAGAATAATAAGAGAAAATGCTCCATTACTGTCTATTGATCGAAATTTTTCTATCCTAGATAGTGATGATGTTCTTACAATAATAAAAAAGATAATTAAAGAAAAGAATCTGAATCCTAAAGAAATTCTTCCATCGTATGTTAGAAATAAAATAAGTTTTATTAAAAATGAATTATTAACAGAAGATGAAATAACTAAATATTTAAATACACCACAAGATAGAATGGTAGAAAGTATTTACTACGCTTATCAAGATATTCTAAAAAAGAACAGTTCAGTAGATTTTGATGATTTATTAAAACTACCAGTAGAACTATTTACTACTCATAAAGAAGTTTTAGTTTATTATCAAGATAAATTCCAATATATCTTAATAGATGAGTATCAAGATACTAATGAAGTACAATACAAACTATCTAAATTACTTGCTAAAAAAAGAAAAAATATCTTTGTAGTAGGTGATCCAGATCAATCTATATATGGTTTTAGAGGAGCTGATTTTCATAACATCTTAAACTTTGAAAAAGATTATAAAGACGCAATCGTAATACCTCTAGAAGAGAATTATCGTTCAACAACTTCTATCTTAGAAACAGCTAATTCAATAATAAAAAATAATAAAGAAAGAAAAGAAAAAAACTTATGGAGTTCACTTGGTGAAGGCCAAAAAGTTAAATATATTCGTGCATATGACGGACGTCATGAAGCCCAATTAGTTATTGATGAAATTAATGACTTAATCGAAGAAGGCTATCAAAAGAAAGATATATGTGTTTTATATAGAACTAATGCTCAATCTCGTGTTATAGAAGAAGAATTTGGTAAGAAATTCGTTCCATATCGTATTATTGGAAGTACATACTTCTATAATAGAAAAGAGATTAAAGATTTAATTTGTTATTTAAGATTACTAGTTAATCCTCATGATGAAATAAGTCTAAGAAGAGTAATAAATGTTCCTAAAAGAGGTATTGGTGAAGCAACACTAAAAAAACTTGAAGATGAAGCTAGAAAAAACAATATTTCAATGTTTGAAGCTATTTCTAAAGGTAAAGAATTAGATTTTAAAAACCTAATAGAAAGAATGACTAAAGAAATAGAAGAATTATCTTTAACAGAATTAGTAGAATATGTTATGGATGAATCTGGTATTCGTAAAGAATATGAAGAAGATCAAACATTAGAAAATGAAATAAGATTAGAAAACTTGGAAGAGTTTAAATCAACAGCTAAGAATTTAGAAGATTCAACAGGTACAGCATCATTAGAAGACTTATTAGAGAATATCTCTTTAATGGCTGATGTTAATGATTATAAAGCGCCAACAGATTCTGTTACCTTAATGACAATGCATAGTGCTAAAGGTTTAGAGTTCCCAGTTATTTTCATTGTCGGTATGGAAGAAGGAATAATTCCTCATAAGAATTGTTTCTTAGAACCTAATGGAATTGAAGAAGAACGACGTTTAATGTACGTAGCTGTAACACGTGCTAAAGAAAGATTATATCTATTCAACGCCAAAAGAAGAACCTTATATGGTGAAGATGCTCTAACTAGTCCAAGTCGTTTTATAAAAGAAATAAAATCAGAACTTCTAGAACAAGAAGGCGTTTATTTCGAAGAAGAAGAAAAAGTTAATTTAGAAGAATACTATTACGAAGATGAAGAAGTTCAAGACTTTAAAGAAGGAGATATCATCATGCATACCATTTATGGTAGAGGAGTAATAGTAGAAGTAATAGATGATTTTATAAAAGTAGCATTTGCTAAAAATTTTGGAATAAAAAAATTATTAAAAAACCATAAGAGTATAACTAAAATATAGAAAGAAGGAATAATATGGAATTATTAATTATGGCAGCCGGAATGGGCAGTAGATTCGGAGGATTAAAACAAATCGCTCCAATGGGTCCAAATGATGAATTTATTATCGATTACTCAGTATTCGATGCAATCAGAGAAGGATTCAGCAAAATAGTATTTATTATTAAAGAAGAAAACTATGATATTTTTAAAGAAACAATTGGTGCACGTGTTGAACCACATATCGAAGTAGAATATGTTTTCCAAAAATTAGAAAACGTACCAGACTTTGTTAAAATACCAGAGGATAGAGTAAAACCATGGGGAACTGCTCATGCTATTTACTGTGCTAAAGATGCAATCTCAGAACCGTTTGTAGTAATTAATGCAGATGATTTCTATGGTAGAGATGCTTTCCATGTAGCAGCTGAATTTATTAAAAATAGAAATGGTAGAGAATGGGCTACTGTAGGTTATGAAGCAATTAAGACAATGACTGAAAATGGTGCAGTTAAAAGAGGTGTCTTAGAAGCAGATAAAGAAGGTAACTTAAAATCAATTACTGAAAGTTCAATGATCGAAGAAGGTACAAAGATTAGATGCACTCCACTAAGTGGAGCAGCTGATTTCTTAGTAGCTAAAAAAGCTCTAGTATCTATGAACATGTTAATCTTTGATCCATCACTATTTGATTTCTTAGAGAAAAAGATGGATATCTTCTTTAAAGAAAACAAAGATAACTTAGATAAATGTGAATTCTTAATTCCAGATATGATAGGTGAAGCAAACGAAGAAGGTTTTGCTAAAGCTAAAGTATTACATACAAAAGCAGTATGGTATGGAGTAACATACAAAGAAGATACTGACTTTGTAAGAAGATCAATTAAAAAATTAGTAGAAAAGGGAGAATATCCTAATAACTTGTGGGGGTAAAATATGAATCCGAAAGACAGAATAAAAGAACTTGTAGAAATCTTAAATAAAGCTAATGTAGAATATTATTTAAATGATAATCCTACTTTAACTGATAACGAATATGATAGTTTACTAATGGAATTATTCCGTCTTGAAGCGGAATACCCAGAGTACAAATTACCAGAATCACCAACAACTAACGTTGGTACTAAAGTATTAGATCAATTTGAAAAGATAACTCATCAAACACCGATGTTTAGTTTAGCCGATGTCTTTAACTTAGATGAAGTAGAATCTTACGTTAAAAGAGTTGAAAAAGAAATATCTAATCCCGAATTTGTTTGTGAACTTAAAATGGATGGTTTAGGTGTTAACTTAGTATATAAAGAGGGTTTAATGGTATCAGCAGCAACTCGTGGTGATGGTGTAGTAGGTGAAGATATCACTAATAACTTCAAAACTATTAAATATGTTCCTATCCGTTTAAAAGAACCAATTGATCTAGAGGTTCGTGGTGAAATATATATGACTAAAAAGAGTTTTGAAGAAGCTAATAAAAAGAGACTAGAGCAGGGTGAAGAACCTTTTCAAAACCCTCGTAACGCCGCAGCTGGTTCAGCTCGTCAACTAGACTCTAAAATAGCTAAAGAAAGAAAATTAGATACTGTTTTATATCATGTACCTAATACTAATCAAAAAACTCATTATGAGACATTACTAGAATTAAAAGAATTAGGTTTACCAGTAAATCCTAATTTCAAGAAGTGTCATAACTTTGAAGAAATAAAAGAATATATTGATGAATGGACTGAAAAAAGACCATCTCTTCCATATGAAATAGATGGTATTGTTATTAAACTAAATGATATAGCAGGTCAAAGAAGAATGGGTAATACAGCACGTTATCCAAGATGGGCTGTAGCATACAAATTCCCTGCTGAAAAAGTAGTTACTAAACTAGAAGATATTATCTTCACAGTTGGTCGTACTGGTCAAATAACACCAAACGCAGTTCTTTCACCAGTCAAAGTAGCAGGAAGTACAATAAGAAGAGCAACTCTTCACAATGAACAATATATTAAAGATAAAGATTTACGTATTGGGGATTTTGTTGTTATACATAAAGCCGGTGATGTAATTCCCGAAGTAGTAGAACCAGTTCTTGATAGAAGAAAAGATGTATCATTATTCCAAATGATTACAACTTGTCCAATCTGTCATGAACCATTAGTAAAATCAGCTTCTGGTATTGACTCAATTTGTCCAAACATTCATTGTCCAGCACGTAAAATAGAAGGCTTAACTCATTATGTATCTCGTCCAGCTATGAATATCGATGGCTTAGGTGATGCCATTATTGAAGACTTCTATAATATGGGTATTATTACTAGAATAGAAGATATCTATTCACTTAAAGATAAAAAAGAAGATTTAATAGAATTAGAAGGATTTGGAAATAAAAGTGTTGATAACCTTCTAACATCCATTGAAGCAAGTAAAAACAATTCTTTAGAAAGATTATTATTTGCTATAGGAATACCAGGTATTGGTGCCAAAACTGCTAAAGTATTAGCTAAAAAATATGATAACATTGATAACTTAATGAATGCGTCTTTAGAAGAATTAACAAATATTAAAGATATTGGTGCTATCTTAGCTAATAATATTATTAATTTCTTTGCCGATCCAAAGAATCAAGAATTAATAAATAACTTAAAAGATATTGGTATCAATATGGAATATAAAGGTGAAAAAACCCTAAACAATTCATTAATATCTAATAAAAAATTTGTTATCACAGGAACAATAAGTTTCATGACTCGTGATGAAATAAAAGAATTATTAGAAAAGTATGATGGAACAACAGTTGATTCTGTAAGTAAGAAAACAGATATTGTAATCGTTGGTGATTCACCTGGAAGTAAATATGAAAAAGCTCAAAAATTAGGAATCGAAATTTGGGATGAAAACAAATTAAAAGAAGTTATAGACTCATTGTAACTTCTTTTTCATTTACTTTAAATAACTTTAAATACTGCTTCATAAACAATAATTTATCTTTATCATCATCAAATATCATATCAGCTAGTTTCATAGCTTTTTCCATGTTCACTTTATTAAAACCTGCTAAGACTTTATTATATTCATCAATTTCTTCATAATCATATAAAACAGAAGTACCATGATCAAAGTCATAATCATTCTTTATATATAATAAATATTCTCTCTCGATATAAACCTCATCTAATCTACCTTCATGAACAGCTCTTAATAAACTAACAATAAGATTAATATTATTTTGTACTACTTCCGGCCATAAAGTACCATTAAAACACCTTATTTCAATATTATCGTTATAATATGGTTGATTTCTCTGTACTTTAGCAAACATTTTTCTAAAATCAAATTTATTAAAGTTGAAAGCAGTTCTATGTCTATATCCTATAGTAGTAAAAGCAATGAATTCATACATCATCATTTCTTTAGATTTAGTTGGATCAAAATTTTCTAAAACTTCAACAAATCTTTTGACTTTTCTTGGCGTAGAAAACATTGCATAATTTACATAACCATGATCTGCCTTAATAAAACTACGTGGTTCTTCTCCAAGGCCATATCCAAATCTAAAAATAATTGGTTCAAATACAACTAATGCTTTAATTAATAAAGCTAATTCATGAGGTGTATTAATCATATGTGTACCTATATGAATATGACTAGCAGTATTATCAGATACAGTAGCTCCATCAAAAACTAAGGAATCAAATAAATCTTTAAAAACTTTCCAATGATACTGCTCGTTAGTTAATATTGGTGTAACAATTTCACCACTGGCAGTAGCTTCTTTTCGCATTTCATATTGATCATCTTCATACAAATAATTTCTATCATTAAAATTACTAACAAACTCTCCAACATAATTAGAGAAAAAACAATTAAATTCTACCTCATTTCCAAAAGAATATAGAGTGGGGAAATTAAGTCTACTTCTAAATGCTAAATTTTCATTTTTAGCTCTTTGTAAAAATAAATCTAATTCTGGTTTAGAAAGTCTAGAAATAATAGTACATTTACCAGTATTTATTTTCATAGATAACCCCCCTCAACAATTGTTATGTATAATAAATAAATAGACAAAAAAAGTCAAATTAAACTACCCTTAAAACACTCTAAACAATTGCTTAATAGGTCATTATGTAGTATAATTTAAATACCTATGAAGAGGTGAGAAAAAGAATGAAAAAATTAGGGAAATTTTACAAAGAACACCGCGTATTTACAATACTAATGTCTATTGTAATTGTTTGTGTAGTTTTAATCGCTACAGTTTTATTCAGACTTTTTTATGATAGTAAAAAAGGTAAATACGGAGATCGCTTAGAAGGAATAGATAAAGTAGCTTTATCAGAAAAGAAATTAGATGATATTGAATCTAAAATCTTAGCTGAAAAAGATGTACTAGTAGCAGAGTGTCGTGTTCAAGGAAAGATAGTATATATCACTATTAACTTTGATGCACCAGAGACTTTAGTCGAAGCTCAAACAACTGCTCAAAAATCTTTAGAGTTTTTCTCAGAAGAAGAAAAAGGATTCTATGATTTCCATTTTACTTTAAAAAAATCTTCAACAGAAAATGACGAAGGCTTCATAATATCAGGAGCCAAAAACAAAAATGGATCTGGCTTCTCTTGGAACAACAATAGACCAGTAACTAAAGTAGAAGAAACTCAAGGTCAATAATGAAAAAGATTAATAAAAAAGTTATTTTTATAATATTAATTGTTTTAACTATAGCAATTGCTTTAGGCATAACAACATATTTTATACTAAATAACGACAATAAATTAAGTGTTGAAGAAAAAGAATGGCTAGCAGCCAATGTTAATAATGTTCAAAACGTTCATGTTATAAATAACGTTGATATATATGGTAAAAATGGTAGTGGTGTCTTCTATGACTTTATTGATTCATTTGAAAAAGAATATGGCATCGAAATAAACATCATTACATATAATAGTGGAGAATCAGTTGATTCAAGAGCATTTAAAATAGTAAATAGTGTCAAAGATAATCAAGTAGTTTTCCATGAAGAACATTATGTTTTAATTAGTAAAGATAAAGAAAGTTTTAGTTCTTTAACAGGACTATCTAATAAACAAATAGGTGTAATAACTAGTGATGAAAAAAATGTTTCAAACTATCTTAATACAGTAAAAGATATTAACTTAACATCTTTTGAAACACCAACTCAATTATTTGAAGCATTATCTTCAGGCGAAACAATTCAATATGCAATTGTTCCATTAGAAGAAAATTTATCATCAATTCTTACATCAGATTATCATATCGACTATCATATTAGTGATTTAAATAAATATTTCGTTTTTGAATTAGCAGAAGGTGATATCTTCAGTTCTATTCTAAAAAAATATTATAGTACTTGGAGTAAAGATAATTTAACTACTTCTATTAATCAAAACGAATTAAAAACATTCGTAAATGCTTTATCAATATCAGATAAAGATTTAAAAAACTTACAAGCTAACGCTTATAACTATGGTTTTATTAACACTCATCCATATGAAGCTTTAATAAGTGGAACATATGGTGGTATTGTAAGCGAATATCTATCACGTTTTGGTGAATTTGCTAACGTTGATTTTACATTCATTAAATATAGTAATTTCAATCAATTTACTGAAGCAATAGCTAATAATAAAATAGATATCTTCTATAGTTATTACAACTTAGATACTAAATATACGAAAGTAGATTCTTTAGATAATATAGCATTCGCTGTAATAGCTAGAGAGAATAATCCACTAATAATTAATTCTATTAATTCTTTAAGTGGTAAGAAAATATATGTTTTAAAAAATAGTATTCTTGAAAAATATTTAAATAGTATCGGTGGCGTAGATATTAAAACATACGAAACTGAAAGAGACTTAAAAAGAATAGCTAAAAAAGATTCATATATTGTAATGGATTTAAATACATATAACTACTACAATAAAAAGATCTTAAGTAATTATAATGTTAGATATAGTAATGTCTTATCTGATACTTATAATTTCTATGTAAGTAAAAATGATACATTCAACTTATTATTTAGTAAATATATTCAAACACTAGATCCAAATGATGTAAAAATAAAAGGTATATACAACCATACAATAACAGTTAGATCTGGAACTATATTAGGACGTATTGCTAAATACTCATTAATTATAATTGCTTTAGCATTAATCTTAATTATTATTGCTATAAGATCTACAAAGAAAATTAAAATAGCTAAAAAGATTAAAAAAGAAGATAAAATGAAATATATTGATCAACTTACATCATTGAAAAATCGTAATTACTTAAATGAAAATGCTGCTAACTGGAATAAAAATACTATTTATCCTCAAGCAACAATCATAGTTGATTTAAATAGAGTTCAAGAAATCAACGATTCATTAGGATATGAAAAGGGAGACGCACAAATAAAAGCAGCTGCTAATATCTTAATTAAAACTCAACTAGATAACTCAGATATCATGCGTACTGATGGAAATGAATTCTTAATATATTTAATAGGTTATCAAGAAAAACAAGTAGTAAGCTATATAAGAAAATTAAGTAAGGAATTTAAGAAAATGCCATATGATTATGGTGCTGCAATTGGTTATAGTATGATTACTAATGACATGAAAACAATTGAAGATGCCATAAATGAATCAGTAGAAGACATGCGTAATAAAAAAGAAGAACAAGAAGAGGAATAGAAAATGGCAAAAAGAAAACGTAATTTCTTTAAAAGATTCTGGGATGCCTTCTGGCGTCCAGAAATGCTTGTCCTTCCTGGACAAATATCATTCTTCTTATTTCTTTCTATAATCCCAACAATTACTTTAATTGGATATGCTTGTTCATACTTGAAATTATCTAACAACTTAGTAGATACATTAATAACAAATACATTAGGAAGTAACTTTAGTGAAATAATATCACCTATGCTTACTTCATCAACAATAACACCTGCGTTCTTTATTACATTAGGTGTTGGATACTTTATCGCTAGTAATGGTATGTCTTCCATAATTGTTGCATCAAATACAATATATGGAATAAGAGATTCTGGTTTCTTCAAAAGAAGATTCAAAGCCATTATCATGGAACTAATAATTGTAATCCTATTATTATTCGTTCTTATCGTTCCATTACTTGGTGATTCTATAATTGAAATATTACATCTATTTAATTTAGATGCTGCGACAACAAAGAGTATAGTAGATGTCTTAAGATTCTTAAAAGGTCCATTCTCATGGGTAGTCATCTTCGTCTTTATTAAGATGATATATACAATGGCTCCTGATCGAGCTATACCAAGCTATAGCGTTAATGGTGGTGCAATATTCACTACTGTTGGTTGGATTCTATTTACTAATCTATATTCTTACTATATATCTCATTTCGCTAATTATTCAATCTTCTATGGCTCACTTGCTAACATTGTCATTCTGATGGTGTGGGTTTACTTCTTGTCGTACGTTTTCGTTATTGGTATGGCGATGAATTACCACGAGCAATTGGAAAAAACTGGTATTATCGATGTTCATGCTGCAATTGAAGAATCAGCCAATAATGCTCCGGTATATCCTGAAGAGGAACCTAAAAAAGAAGAACCAAAAGTTGAAGAAGTTGAAGAAAAAGAAGTAGAAGTTGAAATAATCAAACCTACTAAGAAAACAAAGAAAAAGAAAAGTAAGTAACTTTTCTTTTTTTATTTGCAATAATTAGATATAATAGTTAATGGTGAGAAAAAAATGGAAGAAGTAATAAAATACTTAATAAAAGAATTAAATCTAGAAGAAAAACAAATCAAAAACGTCTTATCGATGTTGGAAGAGGGAGCAACAATTCCGTTTATAGCTCGTTATCGTAAAGAACAAACAGGTAACTTAACTGAAGATCAAATAAGAGCAATTGAAGAACAATATAAATATCAAGAGAATTTGCTTAATCGTAAACAAGATGTTATACGTCTTATCGATGAAAAAGGTTTATTGACACCAGAAATAGAAGCTTCAGTTATGGCTTGTACTAAATTAACAGAAGTAGAAGATGTCTATCGTCCATATAAAGAGAAGAAAAAAACTAAAGCATCAGAAGCTTTAAAGAATGGTTTAGAACCACTTGCTAAGATGATTATGTCATTTCCAACTACTGGGTCACTTGAATCAATGGCTTCTAAATTTATTAATGAAAATGTTAAAGATACAGCTAGTGCTTTAGAAGGAGCTGGATATATTATTGCTGAGTGGATCAGTGATAATGCTTCATATCGTAAATGGATTAGAAATAATGTCTTTGCTAATGGCACTATAACTTCTAAAGTAAAAAAGAATGCTGAAGACGAAAATAAAACATATGAAATGTATTATGAATTTACTGATCGTGTTAAATATATAAAACACTATCGTGTTCTAGCTCTAAATAGGGGCGAAAAAGAAAAAGTTTTAACAGTATCAATAGATATGAATGAAGATGAAATAGAATCATTCTTAGAAAATAAATTAATAAAAAATAAAGAATCATTTGTTGTCGATTTAGTTAAAAACTCTATTAAAGATTCTTTAAAAAGATTAATCTACCCAAGTATTGAAAGAGAAATAAGAGCAGAACTAACAGAGAAAGCGGAAAACATTGCTATCGATACATTCAGTACTAACTTAGAGCATTTACTATTAACTAGACCAATAAAAGGAATGACTGTATTAGGTTTTGACCCGGGTTATGTTAATGGTTGTAAACTAGCTGTCGTAGATCCAAATGGTACATACTTAGATTCAGTTGTAATTAAACCATTCATAAATGGTTCTAAACAAGATGAATATATTAAAGCTAGTAAATTAATAGTAAAAAACTTAATTGAAAAATATAAAGTAGACATTATATCAATAGGTAACGGAACAGCATCACGTGAATCAGAAAAGTTCTGTGCCGAAATGATAAGTGAATATAAACTACCATGTAAATATATAATTACATCAGAAGCAGGAGCATCTATCTATAGTGCATCTAAATTAGCTATTGAAGAATTCCCTGATTTAGCTGTAGAAAAAAGAAGTGCTGTTTCAATTGGTCGTCGTATTCAAGACCCACTATCAGAATTAGTTAAGATTGATCCTAAATCAATTGGTGTAGGGGAATATCAATACGATGTTAACCAAAAACAATTAGGTGAAGCCCTAGACTTTACAACATCAAAGATTGTTAACAAAGTTGGTGTAAATATTAACACTGCATCACGTGCCATCTTAAAATATGTTTCTGGTTTAACAAAATCTGTAATTGAAAACATCTATAGTTATAAAGAAAAAAATAAAATAACAAATAGAGAAGAAATCAAAAAGATAAAAGGTATTTCTGATAAAGTATATGAACAATCAATAGGTTTCTTAAGAATACCTGATGGGACAAACCCATTAGATAAAACAGGTATCCACCCAGAAAGCTATGACGTAGCAAATAATCTTTTAAAACATTTATCTTTAGATATCAAAGATATTAACACAGATGCCTTTAAAGATACCTTACATAAAGTTAATATTACTGCGTTAGCAGAAGAATTAAAAACAGATTACTATACATTAGAAGATATTATTAAAGAACTATTATCACCTGGTCTAGATCCACGTGATGAGTTAGAAGCACCTGTTTTAAAAAGTGACGTCTTACATATTGAAGATTTAAAAGTAGGAATGGAACTACAAGGAACAGTTCGTAACGTTGCATCATTTGGTGCCTTTATTGATATTGGACTTCATGATGATGGATTGGTTCACATCTCTAAAATGTCTAAACAATTTGTTAAAAATCCTAATGACATTGTTCATGTTGGAGACATCGTAACATGCTATGTATCTGATATAGACCTTGCCAAACAAAAAGTTCAATTATCTTTGATAAAAACCATCTAAAAAGGCTATTAACAGCCTTTTTTTATGTTATAATATTACATAAATGAGGGAGATTGGGAACATGAAAAAATTACTTACTAAAATTAAAAATTTAAAGATACAACCCGTATTATTTTTAATCATAACTATTATTTATTTGGAGTTAATTATTAAACAAGTGATAGTTAAGGATATATTTAATATTGGTTTAATATATATGTTAATATTTAACATACCTTTATTCTTTTTCTTGGCTTTTATTACAAAAGCCTTTAATGAAAAAGTTAATAAAATACTAACACTATTAATAACAGTGATTTTAATAGTATACTTTGAAGTACAGTATATCTTCTATTCTTTATTTAGTGTGCCTTTCTCATTTACAACAATATCTTTAGCTAATCAAGCTTTAGATTTTGCAAATATCGTTAAAGAAGCAATTGTAAAACATTTACCAACCTTTATTGCTTTATTAATCCCCTTAATTATTCTAATAATATTATGGAAAAAAATAGATTGTAAAAGATACCATAAATATACAAATATAACTTTAATAATCTTGTTTATAATTTCTTATTTATCAACATATCTAGCTTTAATACCAAACAATATAAACGATAATAATTCTAAAAAATTATACTTTAATATTGATGATAAAACAGCTATTATCAATCGTTTTGGTTTATTAACATATACTAGAATAGATATAAAAAGAAAACTGGTAGGTTACGAAACAGAATTAATCTTTGATAACTATGTCCTACCAACAGAAGAAAAAGACGATATAGTTGAAGAAGTAGAATATGGAATTAATATCTTAGATTTAGATTTATCAGAAACAGACAACAAGAATATTAATAATATTAATACATACATGATGAATAAAGAAGCAAGTGTAAAAAATAAATACACTGGTATGTTTAAAGGTAAAAATTTAATCTTTATCCTAGCTGAAGGATTCAATGAAGTAGCAGTAGATGAAACTAGAACACCAACATTATATAAGATGATTAATACTGGTTTTGTCTTCAATAATTTCTATTCTCCATTATTCTTAAGTACAACAGGTGGAGAATTCCAAGCTACAACTGGCTTAATTCCTACTCAAGAAACCTTAAGTTTATGGAAGAGTAAAAAACCAACAATTAGATATGCTTTAGGTAATAGCTTCTCTAATATTGGTTATCGTGCTTATGCTTATCATAATTGGACATACACATACTATAAAAGAAATATAACAATGGAAACGTTAGGATTCTATAATTATACAGGTTGCGGAAATGGTCTAGAAAATAGTATTTCATGTAGATGGTTACCAAGTGATGTTGATATGATCAAAGCAACTACGCCAAACTATTTAGGTGGTGAAGGAAACTACGTTACATACTATGTTACAGTTAGTGGACACTCTCCATATAATAGTAGTAGTAATATAGCTAGAAATCATTGGGAAACAGTAGAAAATACTGGTTATAGTTCAGATGTAAAATACTATCTTGCTAGCCAAGTAGAATTAGATAAGATGTTAGAAGAATTAATTACTGAACTAGAAGCAGCCGGTGAATTAGATAACACTGTTATTGCTCTAGTAGGTGATCACTATCCATATACACTGTCAATCAACCAAATGAATGAGGTTTCAAGTTATGAAAAAGATGCTACAATAGAAGTGAATCATAGTAACTTCATTCTATGGTCAAACGATATGGAAGAACCAGTTATAGTTGATAAAGTTGGAAGCCAAGTAGATGTTCTTCCTACCTTATTAAACTTATTTGATATTTCATATGACTCACGTTTAATAGTAGGTCAAGATATCTTAAGTGATACACCAGGTATTGCTATCTTCTCAGATCGTAGCTGGGTAACTGATTATGGTTCATATTTTGCTACAAGAAGACAATTCATTCCAAAAGAAGGAAAAGTATTAGATGATCCAGATGCTTATGTTAATAGTATTAACAATCGTGTAGCAAACTCATATAGTATTAGCAAATTAATCATAGATAATGATTACTATAACTACATACTAAATAAATAGAGGTGATAATATGTGTGGAATAGCAGGTTACATAAGTACTACTAAACCAACAAAAAAAGTATTAAAAGCAATGACTGATCGTATTGAACATCGTGGTCCTGATGGTGAAGGATTCTATATCGATGATAAAGCTGCTTTAGGTCATCGTCGTCTTGCAATTATCGACTTAAACACTGGTGAACAACCAATTTATAATGAAAAAAAAGATATTGTTATTGTTTTTAATGGAGAAGTATATAACTTCTTAGAATTAAAAGAAGACTTAAAAGATAAATATAAATTCTATACAAAAACAGATACTGAAGTAATTCTTCATGCTTATGAAGAGTGGGGACATGACGTATTAAAGAAACTACGTGGTATGTTTGCTTTTGCTATCTGGGATAAGAAAAAAGAAGAATTATTCTGTGCTGTAGATGGTTGGGGAATTAAACCTTTCTATTATTATCAAAACGATAAAACATTTATGTTTGCTTCAGAAATAAAAGCCTTTTTAGATCATCCGGATTTCCAAAAAGAATTCAATGATGAAATCTTATCAGCATACCTATGTTTTAACTCAGTACCTACAGAAGAGACTTTCTTTAAAGGTGTTAAGAGATTAAAACCAGGCCATTCATTAACATATAAAAATGGTAAAATTAAAATTGAAAAATTCTTTGAATTAAAATTCGATGAACAAGATCAAAAAATAGAAGACATTGCTGAAGATATTGATAAAGCAATGCAAGATTCTGTAAAACATCATGCTATCGCTGATGTTGAAGTAGGTTCATTCTTATCATCAGGAATCGATTCATCATATATCGTTTCAACATTCAAACCAAACAAAACATTTACTGTTGGTTATGAAAATCCTAAATATGATGAAATATCATATGCTAAAGATTTATCAGAAAAACTTGGTATTAAAAATATCTCTCGTAAAATAGATAAAGACGAATATTTAAAAGCATTCCCAAAGATCATGTATCACATGGATGAACCACTAGCTGATCCATCAATTGGTGCTTTATACTTCGTTGCTGAAATAGCATCAAAAGAAGTTAAAGTAGTTATGTCAGGTGAAGGTGCTGATGAATTATTCGGTGGCTATATTACATATCAAGAAGACTTAAGTCAACAATGGTATATGAAGATACCTTATCCAATCAGACACTTAGGATATTTGATAGCTAGTATCATACCTGATGCTAGAGGATTCAATTTCGTATGGCGTCGTGGTCAAAAATTAAAAGATTATAATATTGGCTTAGGTAGAGTAATGCGTGATTCAGAAGCTCAAAAACTAATTAAGTGTAAGAATCAAATACATACTAAAGATATCGTAGCGCCATATTATGAAACATATAAAAACAATTCAAATACAGTTCAAAGACAAGCCATTGATTATTACTTCTGGCTTGTTAGAGATTTCTTACATTCCGTAGATCGTTTATGCATGATGTTTGGTCTAGAAGGCCGTACACCATTCCTAGATGAAAACGTTTACGAAGTAGCAAGAAAAATGCCTGTATATGCTAAAATTAATAAAGAAACTACTAAGCCAGCTCTTAGATTAGCTGCTAAAAAAGTAATACCTAATGAAGCTTATAAAAAGAAAATATGAGGGTTCCCAGTACCGTTAAGAGAGTGGGTTAGAGAAGATGACTTATATTACGATATTAAAGATAAATTTAATTCTAAAACTGCTGAAAAAATCTTTGATGTTAAAAAGATTAATAAACTATTAGAATTACATCGTAATAAGAAAAAAGATACCTACAAGAAAGTATGGACAATATATACTTTTATTGTATGGTATGATCAATTCTTTGAAGCATAAAAAAAGACGATTTAATCGTCTTTTTTATTTTGTTCCAAATATTCTGTCACCAGCATCACCTAGACCTGGAACAATATATTTGTTTTCATTTAAATGATCATCTATATGAGCACAATAAATTTGTACATCTGGGTGCTTAGCTTCGATAGCTTTCAATCCTTCAGGTGCTGCAATTATACATAAGAATTTAATTTTCTTAACACCTTTACTTTTTAATAAATCAATCGCATCGATACCAGAACCACCAGTTGCTAACATTGGATCTAATATAATAACTTCTCTCTTTTCAATGTCCTTTGGTACTTTAAAGAAATAGTTAACTGGTTCAAATGTTTCTTCATTACGATACATTCCAATATGACCAACCTTAGCATTAGGAATAACACTGATAACACCATCTAACATTCCCATACCAGCACGTAGAATAGGTACAAATGCATATTTGTCTTCATCTAACTTACCAGTCTTCATTTTGCAAATAGGTGTTTCAATTTTGCATTTCTTTAATTCTGCATCCTTCATTGCTTCGTAGCATAAGAACATACCAATTTCATTTACTAATTCTCTGAATTCTTTAGTACCAGTTTTTTTATCTCTTAATATAGCCAACTTATGTTCAATCAATGGATGGTCAAGTTCAATAGTTTTCATATAATCCTCCAAACTTTTTATTTCTTTTTCAATTGTCTCTTTATTTCATTAACCATTTCATCTTTTAATTCAATAGTTAATTCATCTTTTATATCATTTTTTAATTTAATCATATCGATATTACTTAAACCATAATCTTTGTATTCTGTATCAACAGCAACTTCAACATCGCCATCATCATCCACAACAACTACAGCATCATCATAGATTTCTGAATCGCCTGGAAGAATTAAGTTAAGTATAATACCAACTACAGCAGCTAAACTCATACCAGAAATAGCTAAGTCTAAATCACCACTAGTAATTGAGATTGTAGCTCCACCTAAACCGATTACTAACATAGTTGAAGCAATAGCAATATTTTTATTATTTTCAAAATCAACTTGATTCTTAATTAATACTTTTAATCCGTTTACAGCTATAAATCCATAAAGTAGTAATGATACACCACCTAATACTGGACTAGGTATTAATTGTACTAATGCAGTAAATTTACCTAAGAAACCAATAATAATAGCAAATATAGCAGCTAAACCAATAACTTTAACTGATGCTACCTTAGTCATACCAACTACAGCAGTATTTTCACCATAAGTAGTATTTGCAGGTCCACCAATTAAACCAGCAACGAATGTTGCAATACCATCACCCATTAAAGTTCTATCTAATCCTGGATCTTTGATTAAATCTCTTCCAACGATATTACCTAATGAAGTATGGTCACCAATATGTTCACATATTGTTACTAATGCTACTGGAGCAATAGTTAATAGTGCTGTAAAACTTAGTTTATAATCTCTAAATGGTAAGATG
>JAEEGL014433905.1_pt1 | contig 31721 bp, 22 predicted proteins | sample 9134231 | NCBI WGS metagenome assembly JAEEGL01 (sample SAMN16246548, study PRJNA631951) | gut metagenome | biome: gut microbiome; feature: rumen; material: fiber-attached | host: Bos | place: Iran: Karaj | collected 2018-10 | reverse complement strand
TGTTGTAGCCATCGTTGGGTCGAAATAGTCGTGGAACGAGATGATGTACTTCACTCCCGTCGCTCCGGCTGACTCCACGTCATCGTATGAGACTGTTATGGTTGGTGCGACATCATCACTGCCAGTAGCACATTTCTTAGTTTTCAAAGCAGTACTGTTCACCTTCTCTTTGAACCACTTGACATCATAGTCATTGTAGTCTTTATCATCTTTGTCTAGACCATGAACAGCCTCTTCTATACCTAACTCAACAGACTCTCCCGCACATAGCTCGACAACCTTCTTTTTGGCGTCAAACTTGCCATTGTCAGCTGTGAATGTCACTCCCTTGCCTTCAAAATCCAAGTGAGAACATGCAGCACAGTTCAAACCAGCTACAACAGGGATTGTCGAAATAGAAATCTTACGACATGGAGAGAATGCAGAATTCTTTTTCCATGATTGGTCTGCAATCAAATCTGAATACTCACCTACAACAACACGGAAATAGATACGTTTCTCATGTGTAGGGTCATTCTCAAGATGTGAGAAAATATCATCCCAATACTTTTCGACCTCCACATCAAAGGCTTCCGTTTCCACGACTTCCTCTTTATGCAAAGTATTCCATGTAATAGGATTCTTCTCACTTTCAGTAGAAGGGTCCTGGAAAGTATATTGGTACACATAACCCACCTTCTTGCTTGGGTCTATCTGGTTTCCAGTATATAGATAGAATCTCTTTACCGCATCTGATGTCACAGAAGTAAGTGTCAAAACATCCTCTGTACAAAGGTCAAGAATATCTTTTCCTGTACTTACCGAAGACTCCACATTAACATCAGGAGGTGTACAAACTTGGAAAATAATATTATCGATAGCGTAGTCACGAGTCTCTCCCGGTATCACGTCATTGTGTTTTACCTTCATTGTTATAGTCACCTCATCAACTCCGCCAACATCTTCAGATTTTATTGTGAAATTCTTGTTCACACCCTTCCAGCCATCTGCACCACTCGCGAAATCCTTAGTTTCACTGACAAGAGTTTTTCCATTGTACTCCAACTTAACCTCAATAGATCCAGCATGATCAGAGATAGACGCAAAGTCTGCACCAAAAGTAATATCCTTACCCGTACAGATATGCTCAATATCAATCTCAAAAAAGTCATCTTGAGTTCCATCATCAAGAAGGTCAAACTGAAGCATACCTCCGGTTTGAGTGCCGGAATTATCGTATTTCACACCACCTGGATAACCACCGTACTTGGATACAACATATACACCATGGTTGTACAACTCCGTCTTGCCAGGAGAACCTGCCACTGGCACAGCCAATGTAGCACCACTGTTTTCAATATTATATGCCTTCACATACGGAATCTTAATATCACTACCATGAGACTGAGAAGTGTGGACTTGACCTGCAGGAATCTTCTCTGTATGAGTTGTTCCCATTCTATCTGTCCACTCGTATGTGTCATCAGAAACGAAATCACCGAAATCGTCAAAGAACAGATTCGTCATTGCCATTGGAGCACCGTCGGCACTAGTACAACAAGTTCCAGAATGAACGGTCAAGGCATCAGATTTAGATGCCTTACAACCCGGCAAAGTGACCTCAAGAGTCACATTATAATCAGTTTCCGCAGCGTCTGGAATGAAATTAAAGCTGGCATCAGACGATGTCTGACCAGTTTTCGACTCTTTCCATGAGAACTTCGTTCCGTCTGGGTAACTTTGCTTTGAAGTTATACGTAACGGTTGCTCAGGACAAGGATTACCCGTAGTTGAAACTACCGGTTTAATTTCTCCTGTCACCTTTATGTCATCGATACCAATAGGAATCTGGAAACAATCTGTAGCACGGAAAAACAGGAAGGAAATAGATCCAGAAGCAGGAACCGTTGCCTTATGTGTCACAGTGGTTGACTTTCCAAAACCAGCAGTAGCAGATGTGTATTTTGTTGTTGGTTGGATTTGAATGGAATTGTTATATCCTGTATTATATGTAATATTCTGGTCAGTAGAAATAACGCCCAATTTCAAAGCGTTACCTGTTATTGTCCCTGTATTAGAATATTGGTATTTTGTAATAAAATCTTGCATTTGAGGAACTTTTGCTCCCGTTCCTTTACAAACGTAGTTCGCAAGATAATCAAAATATTCTGGATCCAACAAATTATATAGAGTAAAAGACAACTCAACACTCGATCCCGGAGCCAAACCATATACAGTATATGTCAAGAATTGACTGTTATCAGCAGAACCAACATTAACATACATATTGTTTGAAGCGTCATTTGCCTGACAAAACGGATGTATCAATTTAGGTTGAGCGGTGACAGTAGAATAACCATACTGTCCATCTCCTTGTTGAATTTGATTTCCTAAATGAAAGACTTTATCCACTTTAGTCATATCATTGCTGGCCTCACTTGAAAAGACACCACCTATTCCATTCTGAATAGCGTACTCTGGGCCAATAAACATGTCTGATTTGCAGATTTTACTTACATCCAGTTTTTCATCATACCATCCCCCACTTTTATTGTCCTGAGTCAAGATTGGGCAACAAAGTTCCGAATTAGTATCGAAATTCGTACTTGCCACTACACACTGTGCCGACAATGACGCAGAATGCAGTAGTCCTATACCTGTTATTGTTATTAAAGTTTTTATGCCTATATTCATCGCAAATCCTTTTTTTTAATCATACTATTTATAGTGTCAGTTATCATATTATGATGTGAGACGAGTATAATCACACACCAAAACTCGCCAAATTTAATACATTTTTTTGATTTATATCAAATTGGATGACGAAATGTGAACCATTTGTACTTAGAACAACTCAAAATCACGAATGATTATCCACAAACATAAAAGAAAGCATTAATCATTATAATATAGAGAAGACAACAAAAAAAGAGATACGATTAACCGTATCTCTTTATGTGGTCTCACTAGGATTCGAACCTAGGACCCTCTGCTTGTAAGGCAGATGCTCTGAACCAACTGAGCTATAAGACCATTTGAAGTGGTACCACCAGGAATCGAACCGGGGACACAAGGATTTTCAGTCCTTTGCTCTACCAACTGAGCTATGGCACCATTCAGCAACCGTCTTTTTCCGAATTGCGATGCAAAAGTATAGTTTATTTGCGTCTAAACCAAATATATTTCAGTAAAAATTACAAAAAAGTTGCTATTTTATTGTTTGACAGAAAATTGCACAAAGCTTGGATAATGGTCAGAATACGGCACTCTTAGCCTTTCGTAATCCAAACAATCAAATCCATCTTTCTGATAAAGCACATGATCAATACAGAAATAGAAAGGTGCTTCACGGAATGTGTAATTGTAGCCCCACCCCATTTCTTCATTAGCTACACTCAGTCTCTCTCCCTTAATTTTATGATATACATAAGAAACTGGGACATCATTGAAATCACCACAAACCAGCACCCTCCTCTTTGTGAGAGCGATCACGCTATCGATATCGTTGGCCATCTGTTCTCTGATGACGTAATTGTTGGTAACCTTCTTGTCAAGAGAGTGTATTTTATCTTTTACCTTTTCCACCTTAAGACCATGACTGATACTATCTATCTCCTGCTTGTCGGCATAGGAAATATGATTGCTTGCCAAATGGGCATTAATCACTCTTATCGTATCATTTCCTATTATAATGTCGGAATAGATGGCTCTGTTATTTCCCTTTCCCTTGCTTGCCACACCACTCTTTATTATCTTATGCTTCGACAATGTGACAACTCGGTTATGGCTATCCACAGTCATGTCTCCTACCGTACTATATGGATAAACAGCAAGTATTTTTTTGAAATTCTCGTCTCCCTTGGCTCTGAATTCAATATATTCCTGCAAACAGACAATATCAAAATCCTCCTTTTCAATCAGTTTGGCAATTTTAGATGTCGCATTCTCACTATATTGGAAGGCTCCAACATTATAAGTCAGAAGTTTGAACGTATTGCTTTTCGCATCCGCTACTGGTTTAGAAGTTATATTGACAGGGAATGTATCCAACATGATAGGGATGCATACCACAGTAGGAAGAAGCAACAAAAGTTGCTTCCACGCCCCAAATATCAGAAGCACTATTATCCATATTATATAGACAATAAGAATCAATGGGAACCCCAATCCTAAATAGGCGACAGGCATAAAGACAGAAGGGGCAATAAACCTACATGCCCAAGCTCCGAGCATCGCTACAAGAAGCAACAGCGTCGGCACTGGGAATATCAGACTTTTCAATATAGAAAAAAGCCTTTCAGTCTTCCGCCATTTTCCGTAAGAATTCTCTTTCTGTAGCTGACAACGAATCATAACCACTGATTTTTATCTTGTCCAAAATGTCATCAAGCAACTCCTTTTCCGTCTTGACACGGAAATCAGGATTCTGGTACGCCACTTTGAATTTTGGTTTATTCCTATTTGATACCGAATCGACAGTTTTCCAAATCCATGCCGTTATATTCACTCTTTTCTTCTTCAACATCCATGCGAAAACTGCTCCTGTAACTATTCCTCCCACATGAGCAAACTGTCCCGCCCAATTAAGGCTGAACATGTTAAGCAGTGTGATCACCACATAAACCAATGCTATCCATTTTAGTTTCACTCTTCCAATCAAAGTGAGATAGATCTCATAATCCGGAGCGTAGACGGCGGGTGCCACAATCAACGCCATAACTGGAGCAGAACATCCAGACAACATTCCATAGACATGCATTATCTCACAAGCGATAACGAAACCGAATCCTCCTATCAAAGCTGCCAAAAGATATAATCCAACAAGATCACGAATGGAGAAAAACTCCTTAAATAGTTTCCCTGCCATCGCAAGTAGCAGGATATTGATTATAAAGTGAATGAAATTTCCATGGATAAACGCATAAGTAAGAATCTGCCAAGGATGCGTCAACAGATGCCAACCAGATGAAGACAGGAAAAACCAATTGTAGAGCCAGCTCACATCTGCAGAAGCAAACTGACCAACAGCGGAAACTGCGCATACAACAACAAAAGCGACACAGTTGATAGCAATCAACCATGTGAGCGCATCCCCACGTCGGAGCATCATCTTTATATCATCAAACACACCTGCCACAATCAACCTCTATTACATGAATCCACCAATCCTATTGTCGAACTCACCCTTCTTCTTCCAGTACATGATCAAGATCAAACCAAACAACATTCCACCAAGGTGAGCAAAATGAGCAACTCCTGTATTCACTCCGTGCACTCCAAGATACAACTCCAACACCGCATATCCTATCACCATGTATTTAGCTTTTACCGGAATAGGTATAAACATGATGAACAATGGCAAATTCGGGAAAAGCATTCCGAATGCCAACAATATACCGAACACTGCACCTGAAGCACCGACAGTGGTAGGACGGCACAGAATAGAGTCGGAATAAGCGTTCCATTGCTCCATTGAGGTCATCACAATTCCGTCGACCCTATATGATGATGTCTGAAGAGCCCCATCTGCAGCCATATTTGTGATCTCTTTTGTGATGAGATTCAGTTGCTCAAGCATCGGCCAAAAATCAATCGTCCAAGTCATCTCCTGGATTATAGCCGCTCCCACTCCACAAAACGCATAGAAAATCAAAAATTTCTTCGCTCCCATCACCTGCTCCAAAAGACGTCCGAACATGAACAATGAGAACATGTTGAACAAGACATGTGACCAATCCAATGAATGTAAAAACATGTATGTGAATAGCTGGGCAGGATGAAATGCCGAACTTTTCCAAAAATGTAGAGAGAAGTAGGAATACCAGTCGAAACTTGGCTGAACTTTATTTGATACAGTCGCAGCAAGAGCAATCAAAAAATTTATAATTAATAAATTTCGCGTCACCGCCACAGACGGATCATTGAAGAAATTTCGATCATTCATATAGGATATCCTTAAAATTTGGTTGCAAAAATACTAAATTCCATTCATAAATCACTATGTATAAATCATAATACTCATGTTTCGCAAGTATTTTTTCAAAGCTTTGTCCAAAGACATACCGAAAATGAGAATTGTTAAAGGAGTCTGGCATATTTCATCCACTCAATTTTTTCAAGTCTAACATTTTAGACTTATCTTTGCACAAAAATAATATAGCGACAAAAAACAATAATTATCAAGAACAAATAATAGTCATGCACAATCTAAGATTAATTTCTACAATTCTTATAGCGACATTCTTTCTAACATCATACGCACAAATTAGTTTTGGCGGTTTTCCTACAACATCACATACAAGAGCATTGCGTAGCGCAGATGCCATCCCTACCATAACAGTCACTCCCGACACAACGGAAGAAATAGAGGCCAACCAATTTGCCTACCAAATTAAGGGAAACATAGACATAACAAAAGAGTCTGCTGCGTCAATCGTTGGAGATATGATTATCTACCGTCTATTGATCCACAGCGAAAATGCAAAATCCATAAATCTGATTTTCGAACCGATCACGCTCCCTGACAATGCAAAGATGTTCCTTTGCCGTCCCGACGGTGGGGAAATCTATGGAGCCTACACTAACAAATCTTTTGCAGGAAACATTTTTGCCACTACCCCTGTCTCTGGCGACAGCATAATGATACAGTGTGAAGTGCCGATTGCGACTTCTGATTCATTTACTGCGACAATATCAGCTGTCAACACTGGATTTGATCAATTACGTGCTTTGCCGGCAATAAGGAAAGCCCAATATTGTGAGACCGACATAGTATGTCAAAGCGAAAGCGTAGAAGATCAAAGTAGAGCGACATGCCTGATAATAATCAACGGAATACGATACTGCAGCGGTACACTTATCGCCACTAACAACAATCCTGAATCTTTCGTATTGACATCTGCCCACTGTCTGCGAGACATTGCGAACGATCTATTTGACTCCACGTTGGCAAACAGAAGCATCTTCTATTTCGGGTATAACACACCTATCTGCGAAACCAATATTGTAAGCACTTATGAAAAGTCGATCTCAGGAAGCACTGTCGCAAGTTCACACACTGGAAAAGACATGGTTCTGCTTAAACTTTCGCAACGTCCTCCTGTCGACTACATGACATACGAAAGCGGATGGAACATTGAACAGGCGCCACGCGGTCCGGTAACATGCATCCACCATCCCAACGGAGATCTGAAAAAAATCAGCATCAGTGACAACGACCCGTCTCCCATATCTTTCGCTGTAGACGGACTGAGTGAAGATACTCACTGGCTTGTAGACGTGTGGAATGTGGGAATCACAGAGTCCGGTTCTTCAGGAGCTCCTCTTTATGATGCGAACGGACTTCTCATCGGCGCACTTTCTGGAGGATCTTCATTCTGCAACAACAGAGGCGACGACAAATTCTGGCGTCTCAACAATGTGTGGGATGATTTTTCTTCAGCGCCGACAGACATGATGTCTGTTATCGACCCATCATTGTCTGGAATAACACGGTTAAAAGGAAAGGAGACATATGAGAACCGCTGCTATCCTCTAAAAAACTACGGTGCCTTCTCTGAAATAGACGAACCATACGAATATGAATATGGATACGCATCAGGCAACAATACTTTCGGATTGGAAGAGTTTGCCGAAAAATTCACCTCGCCATACTCATCAACTGAGATCCATGGAGTCTCGTTTATTCCAATCATAGGAGAATACGACGAGGAAAATCCCGTCTACCTAAGAATATACTCTGGAGACGAGAAACCAGAAGACCTTGTCTATGAATCAGTTGTGAAGATTACAGCAAGAGAATACAAGTCGAAAGCAAACGGGTTCTCCAACACGATTGTCAACAACTGGTCGTACAAAGAAAACTACATACGATTGGATTCCGTGGTGACGGTAGGCAAGACTTTCTTCGTGTCGTTCTACACCGATTATGAAAATCGTGATTTCGCATTGCTCACCACCCCATCTGAAACAAAAACCGCATTCTTCAAAAAGAACGGAAATTGGGAACCTTGGAGTTCACATCCATTCAACAACAGTGTTGGCAGCCTGCTTATTAATACAGTTGTGCGAGAAGCGAATCCAGATGGCGTCGACAATTTTGAAAACGACGGATTCATCACCGTATTCCCTAATCCAGCTAAAGACAAAATCAATTTCAAATGCTCGGATGAGATCAAAAACGTATATATTTACAATGCAGAAGGAGCACTTATATATACCGATAAAAAAGTCGACGAGATCAGTGTCAAAGATTTCGTAAAAGGCGTTTATTCAGCAACAATAACAACAGATAAAGGCCAATATCACACAAAATTTATCAAAGAATAACGCTGATAATTTGATTTTTAGTATTTTTAGGGCCTAAAACGCATAACTTTAATAACAAGACAGATTATGAAGAGACTAACTACAATATTTGCCATAATTTTGGCTGGGCTTACAGCAAACGCAGAAGTCCCAACCGAATCTTTCACAAGAGTGATGAACCCGGTATATGCAAAAAAATATTCTGAGTCACCAATTCAAGTGGATGCGGTGTTCTACAAACTTGGATTGCCAAAGTTTTACCGTATACCTCCGTTCATGAAAGAAGGTTACTGTATCTTCCAGTGCACACGCATAGATGGCAAAGAGAGTGAATTGAACACACTCAACGGAGAAGCCTATGGAGAAGTCTTCTTGATAGAAGAGTCGAGAAAGGCAGAAATCGAGGCACTTACAAAAGGCACTAGACTTACATTCACCGGCAAAACAAAGCTATACGCCAACCCTTTGGCTTTCGGCCAGGAAGAGGTGTATTTCATTGTGGAGTCGATTGCTCCAATCAACAAATAAATGAAACTAACACAGATAATAACAAAACACATCATCACTTTTACTCTTTCTATACTTGCCAGTGTAACAACTACGCTGGCCGATCCAATATTCAATGTCTACAGCGACTCCCGTCGTAACACAAACGGCAACTATTACTTATGCGACCAAGACAACACAGGTAATATCCGCGTTATGGCAGCGAACATGGAGTCGCAGGACATCGGCAATGTCAATGTAGAAATATACACGAATGCGGCAGATGTAGGAAACACATCCAAAGCTGTGGAAGTGTTTACCAATCAAAATCCTGCGGATATAATATACACCGTCGACAGATCGACAATCAACCCCTCCAACACACAGACAACCACACAATCATACTACGTAAAAATCACTCCTGCTGACGGAAGCTCGGGCAGCTGGACTGAAGAAATAACATTCGAGGCTATACATGTGAATGATGTCACCCCGCCACAGATCGACCCCTACTGCGTAGGCAAAATGCCGGCTTCAATCAACACATTCATAATGAAATACATTTCAAGTCAATATCATTGGTATGACGCTGACAATAACCCTCTTGGCCTTTTGGATTTTCTAAGCGTGGGTAGTTTGCCAGAAGGGAGCCATCTCTATAAGATGAAAGTGAAAGAAGGCAACTGCTATAGCACAGGAATAGAAATAACCCTTCCTATAATAGGAAACAGTGCGCCACGCCTCAACAGATCATACGTGACATACACTTCTTCCGACATTTCAGACGGCAAATACACAAATACGATTCTTAAGCAAGCATTAGCCCAATATGGATCCGAACTGGTGAACAACCCCAACAATTGCGACCTGATTTGGAGAGACAAAAACGGAACCATAATATCAAATTTTGACAGTTACACTCCTCCTGTGCCAACTACAGCTGGTTCTACAATCGACCTATACACTGTGGAAAAAGATTGTGGATGCGGTACCGTATCTAAAACAGCGACTCTTTACGTGTTAAGATATGTAGTGGCAAAACCGTCTGTCGAAGACAAAGAATTTTGCATAAACGACTCTCATGCAGACGACGGATTTGATGTCAGTATCGGACTGACCTCAGATGTAGGAGAGTCTACAGACAATTACATCTTGGAATTCAGCAAAAACTCTGATATGAGCGACGCAGTTTCTCTCTCTGCCGGAGCGACACATTTTTCCTACAGTTTTGATGTGTCAGCCGCAGGAACAACCACCTACTACGTCCGCCAACAACAAATCTCAAGTGGAGAATATAGTGAAATTGTCCCTTTTGAAGTCGTCGTCAAACAACCATCCACACCTGTGCTGACAGAACAGAACGTTTGCGCGAACACAAACAAAAGCATCGAATTATCAAGCATCTGCAACGAACCAGGTGTGATCTGGAAAGACGCTGCTGATATCATAATAACCGGCAGCATATCCACAGAAAAGCGTGGTGACATCATCGTCAACGCTCAAAAATATGAGTTAATCAATGGAGAACGGTGTTACAGCGACATTGTCTTCACCACAATACATACCGACTCGCTTGAAGTATTGATTTCAGGCGACAGCTCTTTGCTGCCAGGACAAACCGGTAAAGCTGAACTTGCGATAAAGGGAAGTGGCAACCAAACAGTGGCATGGAACAGTAGTGCCACAAACTCAATTGTAGGTGAGAAAACACAAAATGATGTCAACGTCAAAATGGGGACATCCAACATCACGTTGACTGCCGTCGTGACTGACGGAGTCTGCTCCCAATCCGCAGAGTGGACTATACAAGCCGATCTTTTCCAGTGTCCTGCACCTACAGCAAACGATATAAAACTCTGCCTCAACGACCCTCGCGCAGCAAACGGTTTTGACGCAGACATAACATTATCTAAAAGCACAGAAAGCAAATCAGACTACACTCTAAGCTTCAGCACAAAAGCAGACATGAGCGGAGCGACAACTCTCGCCCCAGGAGAAACTCATTTTGATTATACGTTTGACGCGTCTGCCATTGGTGTCCAAACAATATACATCCAGCAGACGGAACTGTCTCGCGACCTGTCGAGCTCGATAATTCCCGTAAAGATTATCGTCAGCCAACCGGCAATCCCGTCATTACATACCGCAGCATTATGCCTCAACGAAACGACCGAGATCAGGCTGTCTGAATTAAATTCAGCCTCCAACCTGCAATGGTATGACGGAGATAAAAAAGAATTGTCCACAACAGTATATATCAACAAAAGAGGCATCCACACTCTCTACGCAAAGCAATATGAAATAGTGGATGGAGAAAAATGTTGGAGTGAATTTGCGTCTACAAATATCAAAGCTGATTCTATCGGGATAAAGATTGACGGCGACAACCATCTTTGTCCAAATGGAGAAGGCAAGGTGACAATAGAGACAGCAGGGAACAATTTGGACAAAATACAATGGGACAGCGACGTCTCAAATGCTCTCTCTAATACTTCTTCAACCACCGTTGACGTAAGGATGGACAGCAACGACTTAAACCTTGAATACAAAGTGTCAGCAGGAGTCTGCCAAACAAACGGAACATGGGAAATCACCGTCGGATCAGGAATCGTCTCTGGAAGCATCCAATTCACCGAAGGCGATAAAGTAAGGGAATCTTCCACACTGAAAGATGTGGAGTTCAGCAGCTGCGGAGGGAAAATATCTGTGGAAGCCACAATACAACACACATCATCCGATTTCTCTGTCAGAAAAGGGAGCAAAGATTTAGGAACATACACATTCGATGGCGACATCGCAAAATTTGAGATCGAAGGAGACGGTACCTATTCCGTCGTCTACGGAAATGATTGCGAGACATCTTTCTCATTCGTGGTGACGACAATGTCAATCCAGCCAACCGTTAACACAACCAAATGGAGCAGCTGCTACGGAGGGCACATCGCTGCGGAAATCAGCAATGTGGATGGATGCCAAATTGTATGGAAAAAAGATGACACAGAAATCTCAAAAAACACCAAGACATTAAGAATCAACAACGTTTCCAAAGAAGACATTGCCAACTACAGCTATGAACTCATCTGTGACGGATGCCCTGCCAATGGAATAGTATCATCAGTCCAACCTGACATCTATTCCCCACTGACAGTGACCGTCTCACAATCAGCAGATACAATTTGCCAAAAAGACGAAGTTGAAGTGAATCTTGAGATTACTCCAAACAGTGACAAAGCATCATTCACTTGGTCAACAGCTAATGACATAAGCATCTCCAATGCAGGAGCCTCAGCCACACTGACTCCATTCTTCACAAAGAGCTACAACGTAATCATCGGCAATGGAGACTGTGCCAAACAGACAAAAACAATCAACGTGAATGTACAGCCTCAGATGGATGGCGATATCGAAGCAGGAACCATCATGTGTGAGGGTGACAGCACAACACTTGACGCCAGCGGACTGAATGCAGAAAGATACGAATGGAAGCATACCGACTCTGAGTCGGCTAAAATAACAGTTGTGCCAAACGGAGTGGAAAACATCTATACGGTGACCGCTTACCGTGGAAAATGCGTCCTTGAAAAAGATTTCACATTGATGGTCGGTGCCACTCCAAAACTGGCATCCATCGACTCTATCGGTCTCGACGACGTGATTATCAATATGGAGTCGACGGGAGACTACCTATTCATTGTGGATGGCAAATCAACAGCGACTGACATCGCCGACAATGTGAAGAAGCACGTCGGCTTCGGAGATCACTCGCTAAGCATCATAGATATTGCCGGTTGCAAAACTGACACTTCATTCACCATCGCAGAACCTCCATTCGAGATTCAAAACTATATCATCCCAGGTTCAGATGGAAAAGATGCGACATTCAAGATACCTGATGCCGTTATCGTGTATGGCAATACCACAATGAACATCTACGACCGTTGGGGCAAAAAGCTTGCCACACTAACCGCTTCAGATACAGAAGGTTGGGATGGCACATACAACGGACAACCATTGCCAAGCACAGACTACTGGTATGAATTAGATGTAGAGGCTATCGACAAAGTGTATGTCGGTCACTTCACATTGATCAGAGAACCATAGATAAAATGCTAAATGCTAAATGCTAAATGCTAAATGCTAAATGCTAAATGCTAAATGCTAAATGCTAAATTATAAGAAAAATTAATTAAAAAATTGAGTTATAGATTTGAGGATTGTTAAGGGCGGAACGCCCTAACCTCTTTCCAAATGCGAGCCGTAGGTGAGCACATAATAAATAATATAGGCTTTGTCCTATTTTATGACTGATATTTTCCATCTTTTTCGTCTGAAAGACGCTACCGAGCAAAGCGAGAGCAACCCGTGACAAAGTCTCGGGATAATGTGACGATGATACAAAACTTTGCCTGAAAGGCAATACCATAAATACTGCTTTCTCGTCTTTTTTTCTCATAAAAAAGCATAGCCTTTCTCTGTAAACTTTGTGTCTCTGTGTTTTTATTAAATTTTATATGCTCGCCTACGGCTCGCACTGAGGAGGGGTTAGGGACGTTCCGCCCTTAACAATCTTCTAAATTCAGTCGCTAAACGATAGGAAAGAGCCAAAGATTTTGAGATTTCGTATATAAACTGCCAAAAGATTATGAGCAAAAAGAAATTATCAGATAAAGCATTTATTGCAAAATATAAAGACATTTATGCTAATGACGCCCAAGGATATTTTATTGCTTTTCTAATCATATCAGGCTATTTTACATTTATTATAATAGTCGGTATCCTTATATCACTTTCAAATAGGAAGTTTGATGATGGATTTCTGATAATATTAGGCGTACTTTTGATTCTTAATGCAATTGGTATTTGCGGAATCAAACTATGTGATAAGCTAAGAAAGAAAAAGATAGAAAAAGAATTAGGAATGAATGAGGAGCAAGCCCAAAACATCTATTTCTTACTCTCAAACAACGTTATTCCATGGTTTCAGAGGATATGTATGTTGAATCCAAGCGCGAAATCCGGGCAAGTGGAATTGTTAAAAGAATGGTTTAAGATTGACGACGAAATCGTAAACGATTATTTTTTTGAGAGAGAATACGCCCAAAATGAACTGAACGATGTAAATTTATCTGTCAAGAAAAATATAGCTGAAAAGTTGTTCAAGCTGGCGATTGTGGAGGATGGAATCCATAACGACGAATGGGAGCTATTGATGTCAGCATTGAAAGAGTTTGAATTTAATAAAAACTATATTGAATATTTCAAGAAACGTTACGGACCTCTCCGCACAGAATTTGATGATGACAGACGCAATGATAATACGTCGACGGAAGAACGCGCCAAATTATATTTGAGGCCATATTATGCCATTTTAGGCGTGGACGAGAATGCTTCCGACGAGGAAATCAAACGTGCATATCATAATCTTGCGTTGCAACACCATCCTGATTTGCCGAAAAATGCCAGCCGTGTGAAAGAAAGCGAGCAGATGATGGCGAAGATCAATGAGGCAGTTGAGAAAATTAGAAATTGAAAATTCGAAATTATAAATGGGCAAAAAGAAATTATCAGATAAAGACTTTGTGAAGGAATATGAAGAGGCAATAAACGGGCCCGAGATTCTCTCGACTACGACAAATTTTTGTTTCCTAATTTCAGGTTACATCTCTTTGTTAATATTCTTCATATTCTTAGTAGTCAGTAATATTCCATTCTTTCCTCCAAACACACTCGAAGAGGTCGCTTTATTTTCATTGCTCATTGTATTCATCATTGCAGCTTTTTCTCCAACTTTTTTTATAATATTCGTTTTTACAATAAAAGAAGATATAGAAAAATATATAAATGATTTTAAGCAATATAAAGCAGCAAAAAAGAGGGAGAAAAACTTTCTTGCTAAGATTGGAATGAGCATGAAAGAGGCGACTCGTCGCTATAATTTCATATTGAAAGAGGCTTTTTATGTACAATCATTACAAGAGGTCTGTAAGTTGAATCCACACACGAAGTCAGGACAGGTGGAGATGATAAAGAACTGGTATAAATTCAAGGATACCGCTTTAGTGGAGTATCTTCTAGATAATGAATATAACGAGTCTGACTTCAACATGTATGCTGGACATTTTGAAATCAAGAATTTTTCCGAAAAAAAATCCTTCGCCGAGTTGTTGTTCAAACTGGCGATTCTTGAAGACGGCATCCACGACGATGAATGGGAAGTACTGATGGATCTGTTAGTGAATTTAAACTTTACTGAAAATTACATAGAATTTTTCAAGAAACGCTATAATCCATTACGTACAAAATTTAATGATTATGAACGTAATACAGAAACAACAAAAGAATATCATTCCGTCTCCCTATTAAAACCATACTATGACATTTTAGGCGTAAACGAGAATGCTTCCGACGAGGAGATCAAACGCGCATATCATAATCTTGCGTTGCAACACCATCCTGATTTGGCTAAGAATGCAGACCGTGTGAAAGAGAGCGAACAGATGATGGCTAAGATCAATGAAGCGTATGAAAAAATTAGAAATTGAAAATTCGGAATTATAAATGAACAAACAGATCTTATCTGATAAAGATATCATAGATAATTAGATGATAGATAATGCATATGAGAAAGGGAATAAGCTTTTTATAGAAGTCATAAGAAAATAACACATTATTCCACCAAATTTCATAACTTTGCAAAAAATACACAGATTAAATATGAAGGTCGGAATTATTCAAGAGAGCCATACGGCAAACATAGATGCTAATATCGCAAAACTAACTTCCAAAATTGAGGAGTTGGCAAAAAAAGGAGCACAACTTATCGTTTTGTCGGAACTCCACAACTCTCTTTACTTCTGTCAGGTGGAAGACGTTGACAATTTTGATTTGGCTGAGTCTATTCCTGGCAAGTCTACCGACCATTTTTCCGCAGTGGCAAAACGTCTAGGCGTAGTGATCGTGATCTCCCTTTTTGAGAAACGTGCCACAGGCCTTTACCATAACACCGCTGTTGTGCTTGACAAAGATGGTTCAATCGCTGGCAAATACCGCAAGATGCATATTCCAGACGATCCCGCATACTACGAGAAATTCTATTTCACTCCTGGCGACCTTGGATTCCAGCCTATCCAGACATCTCTCGGTAAACTTGGCCTTATGGTTTGCTGGGACCAGTGGTATCCTGAAGGAGCGAGACTTATGGCTCTTGCAGGAGCAGACATGCTCATCTACCCTACCGCTATCGGATGGGAAAGCACTGACACCGATGACGAAAAAGCTCGTCAGCGTGGAGCATGGATGACGGTGCAGCGTGGACACGCAGTCGCAAACGGATTGCCTGTGGTGACTGTCAACCGCGTCGGCTACGAAGCTGATCCATCCGGAGTTACCGGCGGAATACAGTTCTGGGGCAGCAGTTTCGTCGCTGGTCCACAAGGAGAGCTTCTATACGAAGGTCCGACAGACAGAGAGGATTGCGTCATCGTCGACATCGATATGGAGAGAAGCGAAAACGTACGCCGTATATGGCCATTCCTACGTGACAGAAGAATTGAAGAGTTTGGCGACTTATGCCGCAGATTCAGAGACTAACCCACAAAACAAAACAGACTATGTACAGACTACTATTACTCATAACTTCCCTACTTATATTCATCTCTGGGTCTGCCCAAACTCCATCAGATTCACTGAAGGCAGTGCGTAAGGCTCAGGTAGAAAAAGCACGCGCTGAGGCCAGAGCCAAAGCAGAGGCCAGAGCGGCAGAGCGAACAAAAAATGATAAAGCTGAGAAGGCAACCGACAAAAAGGACTCTGATGCAAAGGCAGATGCAAAAGCTGATAAAAATGTAAAAGAGGAGAAATCAAAACGTGAGAGAAAATCACGTGAGGAGAAGAAAGCTGACAATGCCAATGATTCAAAAAAGAGTGATGTCAAAGCGGACACAAAAGCCGACAAAAACGTAAAAGAAGAGAAATCAAAACGTGAGAGAAGATCACGTGAGGATAAGGCGGACAATGCCAATGATTCAAAAAAAGCAAACGCTTCTAAAGACAATACACAAAAAGAAAAAGAGAAGAAGCCATCAGTTAGAGAACGTAACAAAGCAGACACGACTATAGCAAAAAGTAAATATGGCCCCGGCACATTCGGATGGCGTGGCAATATCGGAGCTACTATAACGTGGAGCAATTATGAAGATAGAGAAAACAAAATTGGATTCGACAGCTGGGGTTTCGTGTTGAATGGCGGTATGGGTTACCGTCTCAACCATCTAAGCTATATAGGAGTATTGTTTGAAATTGAAGCCATTGAATTGCTGGCATTCTCACCGATGTTGGATTTTGTAGTGTCAGCACCGACACCTGTATCTCCATTCATTGAACTGACAGCTGGCCCCTACTACTCTTACGATGAAATCCGCAAATGGGTGTTCCAACCTCGTGTCGGTCTGTCGTACCGAGGCAAAAAGAATAAAATTATGCATTTCGGATTCGGACTAAGAATGTACAACGACGCATTTAAATCCGACTCCTTCATACCACAATACGCGGCAAGCTACTCTGTAGAATTCTAACGCAATGGCACTGCAATTATTCATCATCTTCGCGATGTTGGCATTCGGAGAACTGGTGGTATGGCTGACAGGTGTCCGCATACCATCGTCAATCATCGGTATGCTCACACTAACATTATTGCTCAAACTTGGAGTCATCAAACTCCGTTGGGTGAAATCCGCGAGCAATTTCCTCACTGGCAATCTAGCTTTCTTTTTCATTCCTCCTGGAGTGTCACTTATGTTATACTACGGACTGATCAAAAGCCAATGGATTCCAATATCAGTCTCCATCATAGTCAGCACAATATTGGTGATGATATCAACGGTGTGGACATATAAACTTGTCAGAAAGAGCAATGGAAATCATAGAAAATAAATACTTCCTTCTTGCACTGACATTTGGAGTATATGCAGTGTCGAAATACATCCAGAAGCGTACAAATTTCGTGTTGCTCAACCCTATTTTATTGAGTATTGCGGCTATTATCATCTTCCTGAAAATCACAGGAATAGACTATAGCAAATATAAAGAGGCCGGAGCCATGATTGAGATCTGGCTATCCCCATGCGTAGTAGCGTTAGGAGTGCCTCTCTACCTGCAGTTGGACGACATCAAGAAACAGATTCTTCCTATCCTTGTATCACAGATAGTTGGATGTTTAGTCGGGATTTTCAGCGTCGTCTACATAGCCAAATGGCTTGGAGCCACAGATGAGGTTGTGCTCTCGCTCGCTCCCAAATCAGTCACCACCCCGATCGCGATGCAAGTGTCCGAGTTGACGGGAGGTATTCCAGCTCTTACCGTATCAGCGGTGGTATGCACAGGCATCTTCGGAGCGATATTCGGACTAAGCATATTCCGTCTGGCAAAAGCCAAAAGCACCATCGGAGAAAGTTTGAGTATGGGCACAGCATCACATGCAGTCGGCACATCACGAGTGATGGAAATCAGTCCACGATACGGAGCCTACGCCGGTTTAGGATTGTCGATCAACGGCATCCTGACAGCCATCGTCGCCCCGACAATCCTTGAATGGATAATGTAAATTATTATATACTAAGTATTCAAATGCGGCCTGTAAAGGAGCCCGAAAAGCAGAAAATAACGAAAAACCTTCATTAAAAGAGAAAAAAGCAGTAGTTTTGTAAGAAACAAAGACTTCTCTCTAAGAGTTTAAAAGAAAATGAGTATAAGCGGTAAAATATCCATTGCCTTCTGGGCAATCTTTTTGATAGTTGTAATAGCTGTCATCGGAATGTTTGTAGGTATCAAGAATGGTTCATTCGGTCACCTTCCCCCAGTAGAAGAATTGCAAAGTCCAAAGAATAAGTTTGCAACAGAAATTTTCTCATGCGACGGCGTTGTGCTCGGACGTTACTTCCAGTCGAGCGAGAACCGCGTCTTCACTGCTTATGAAGACATATCTCCAAATCTTGTGAACGCATTGATCGCCACAGAGGATATCCGTTTCAAGGAGCACTCAGGAATCGACTTCAAATCACTTTTCCGTGCTATTTTCAAATCTGTGATTCTTCAGCAGAAAAGCTCAGGAGGTGGTTCGACAATCACTCAGCAGCTTGCAAAATTGCTATACACAGATGTGGCAAAAGACCCGATAGAACGTGCTATGCAGAAGCCTACAGAATGGGTGATCGCAGCAAAGCTAGAGAAACTGTATACCAAAGAAGAGATCATGACAATGTATCTCAACAAGTTCGACTTCCTCAACAATGCTGTGGGAATTCGTTCAGCGGCACAGGTCTACTTCTCCACTACTCCAGATAAGCTAAAATTAGAAGAAGCTGCATTGCTTGTGGGAATGCTAAAAAATCCATCTCTATACAATCCTAACCGTGAGAGCCGCTACGATATGTGTATGGGCCGACGCAACGTCGTCTTCGGACAGATGGAAAAGGCAGGATACATCACTGCGGCAGAGAAAGATTCTTTGTCAAAACTTCCTATCACATTGCATTTCAACAAAGTGGACCACAAGGAAGGTCTTGCTCCATACTTCCGTGAGTATCTAAGAAAAGTGATGACAGCGGAAGAGCCAATCAAGAGCAAGTATCCAAAATGGGCACGTCAGAAATATTACGAAGATTCGTTGGCTTGGGCTACAGACCCTCTTTACGGATGGTGCAACAAGAACAAAAAGCCAGATGGCACTCCATACAATCTTTACACAGATGGATTGAAGATCCACACAACGGTTGATTCACGTATGCAGAAATATGCAGAAGAGTCCATCAAAGAGTTCTTGGGCGGACATATCCAGCAACTATTCTTCAAAGAGAAGAAAGGACGCAGCACAGCCCCATACTCAACAAAAACTACGAAAGCACAAAGAGACTCTATGCTTCAGAAAGCAATGCGTCTTACAGACAGATACCAACGCATGAAGGCGGCTGGAGCCTCAGCGGCGGAAATCAAAACAGCATTCAACACAAAAGTGCCAATGTCTGTGTTTGATTGGGAAAATGGAACAAAAGACACAGTTCTTACTCCACTTGACTCAATCATCTACAACAAGCATTTCCTACGAAGCGGAATGATGAGTATCGATCCAAAGAACGGACATGTGAAAGCATACGTAGGAGGTCCGGACTTCCGTTTCTTCCAATATGACATGTGTACAGTCGGACGTCGTCAGGTAGGATCAACAATCAAACCATTCCTTTACGCATACGCCATGGAGAACGGTATGAATCCATGCGACGAGGTGGCAAACACTCAGCCATCGATAAAAGTGCAGACAGGTCTGAGAGAAGAAGACTACACTATCTGGCAGCCAAAGAATGTGCCTTACGGAGAGTCTGGAAAGAAAGAGATCGGACAGATGATCACTTTGAAACGTGGTCTGCAGACATCCAACAACTGGACATCAGCAAGAATCATGATGCAGTATCATCCAGAAGGATTCGTGAAACTGCTTCACTCATTCGGTATCAAAAACCAGGAGATCGAGCCAGTTTACTCACTTTGTCTTGGAGTTTGTGACTTGACTATCGCCGAGATGTGTGCCGCATACACAGCGTTTGCCAACCATGGAATCCAGATCGAGCCAGTTTACGTGGAGAGCATTTTCGACAACAACGGAAACCTATTGGCCACATTCAGCCCACGCATGAAGGAGATCTTCAGCGACGAGACTTCAGAAAAGATGATCTCATTGATGAGAGGCGTGATCGACGGTGGTACAGGATTGAGAATCCGTTCGTCAGCAGCGTCGTTCAACTTCACTATTCCATGGGAGCCAGGCCGTCCAAAGCACGCATACAGAATCGGCTGGGAGACAGAGATGGCAGGAAAGACAGGAACCACACAGAACAACTCCGACGGATGGTTCATGGCATTCATTCCTGATCTGATCACAGGCGTATGGGTAGGAGGCGAAGACCGTGATATCCACTTCGACAACCTACGTAACGGACAAGGTTCATCTACAGCTCTTCCTATATGGGGTGTATACATGAACAAAGTGTTTGATGATCCTTCTCTTCACTACGACAGAAAATGCAAGTTCAACGTGAAGGAGACTTACAACTGTAAGAACCAGAACACTGGAGACCAGAAAGTAGAGGAGAACGCAGTGGAAGGAATCTTTGAATAAAACGAATAATATCATATATATGATGTAGAGACGCACAGTCGTGCGTCTCTATTTTTTTGTTTGTCTCTCTACATTTATTTATGTGCACCGTTTTCCTATCATTTTACTTATACAAACAATTTTTTTCCTCCCGTCTACAATATTCCCCATTTTTCATTATATTTACAAAATAACAAACCATAAAACATCGAGACTATGAAAAACGAAGAACAACATATCAAATTCATGCAGATGGCAATTGACCTGTCTGCTAAAAGCGTTGAAGAAGGAGGCGGACCATTCGGTGCCGTGATCGTGAACAAAGAGGGTGAGATTATCGCAGCATCACACAACTGTGTGACTCTCAACAACGATCCGACCGCACACGCAGAGGTGATGGCTATCAGAGAAGCCTGCCAAAAACTCAAAACTTTCGACCTCAGCGGCTGCACTTTGTATGCCTCATGTGAACCATGCCCAATGTGTCTGTCGGCAATGTACTGGGCACACATCGAACGATATTTCTACGCTGGCACACAGCATGATGCCGCAGAAATCGGTTTTGATGACAAATTCATCTACGACGAAATCGCTCAGAAACCAAAAGACAGATTCATGAGCAGAAAACAGATCCTGCGTGACGCCACTCTTAAAGTGTTCAACACGTGGAAAAACAAAGCTGACAAGATTGAATATTAATCTGTAGTGACAAATAAAAAAGAAGAGACGAGGCATCCCCCCGTCTCTTCTTTATTCTATAAAGCCTTCAATTATCTCGAATTAGATTTCTATTTCCAAAGTCCTTCGTAAGCCTCTTTTTCCTTCTGCCACTTCTCACAATCTTTTGCTAAAGCAGCAGCGTCGGCAAACTTCTTGTCTTTTCCTTTCTCTTTTGGATCCGTCTCCACAGCCTTAAACTGGGCAGCTGCTTTTCCAAACTCTTTGGAGAAAAGGTAGTAGACTCCAAGATCGTAGTGAATTGCCGACTCAACCTCTTTATTGATATGTTCGTAGTTTTCCGAGCCTACACTGTCAATGGCAGTCTTAAGGACCTCCTCTACACCCTCCGTCTCCATTGCGAAAGCCTCTTTATTCCACTCGTCTTCCTTAAGATAACCCAATCCACTCTTCAACTTGTTGACCGCATCATTGATCTCAAGATACTCCGCGCCATTTGACGAACGCTTCTTGGGTCTTGCGAAATAGCATGTGATGTCTTTATCCTTAAACATGAATGTGGCACCCACAAGACCAGATATCTTCTTATTGCTGTACTCACTCACCACAGCCTCATACGACATGACAGAAGCCTCCTCCTGTACTTTGGCTACCGCAGCTCCCTCGTTTGGCATCCAACCGGAATTGAAATTCTTCGCACATTTCACATCTTCCGTGTAGATAGAACTTTTATCTGGTAGAGTTATCGCGACATGAAAAGCAAAATCAAGGTGCATATATGCACAATAGTATTTATTAGAGCTGTTGAGCTGTGTAGGGATCTGACCCGGCTTCATCTGTGAAGCTCCCGGTGGATCTGTGCGAGTAGGCACCCAGAAAGAACCGACCTTAATCTTCTGCTTACGCTGCATAGGATTGAACTTGTCTATCGCCAAAGGAGTAAGAGCTTCAAATCTGGAATAACGCACCAAGAAATCAGCCTCAGCAGGGTTATCAGTACGGATAAATGATTCATTATGCAGTTGGGCTACAGTGGCAGTGAACGTACCGTCTTCAGCCAACACACCATTCTCCACCAAAGCGTAGACCTTTTTTCCTAGTGACATCTTTAATTTCGGATAAGCAGACATACTGTACTTGCCGATTATCTCCGGCTCAGCTTCCTGCGCCGATATCGACATCGCCACAACAGAACAAATCAGGACTAATATTTTCTTAATCATATCTAAATTTTACTATTTCGCCGCAAAGGTAAGAAAAAAAATAAAAAAAGACGCAATAAAATTGCGTCTCTTATAATTATATGTTTCAGGCAATTATCATTTTGCCATCATTCTCTCGTATGCGTCCTTAGCCAACTGCCACTTGTCGCAGTTCTCAGCGAAGAACTTAGCATCACCGAATCTCTTGTCAGCCATAACAACTTCCTTGAAATACTTACCTGCCTTCTTGTACTCCTTGATGAACAAGTGGTATAGTCCAAGATTGTAGTTCAAACCACAAGCGATTTCAGCGTTAATTCTTGCAGACTTATCGTTCATGTTCTTAGTCTTCAACTCCTTCTCCCAGATGTCAACACATCCCTCAGTAAGTTCCTTGAACGACTCAATATCATACTCGTTAAGTTTGATTAGCTCTGCAGCCTTCATCAACTTGTCAACAGCCTCATTAATCTCTCCATATGTATCTGGCTGCTTACGCTTAGGCTCAGCCTTGTAGCAATGGATACCTCTGCTGTTCATCAAGTATGAAGCTCCGATCAACTGTGCGATAGCTGCATTATTCTTACTGATCAAAGCAGCCATAGTCTGCTTGTGAGATGCTCTCTGAACACTATCAACAGCACCTGCCTCTGTTGGCCACCAGCTTGAGTTGTACTCTCCTGTCTCAGACACGAAGTTCTCGTAAAGAACAGTTCCATCATTTTTAGATAGAGTGACATAGTAGCTCAACTCAAGGCTCATAAATGCACAAGCATATCCTGGACGTGGACGGTGAAGACCTTCCTTTGCTGTCAAATGAAGTCTGCTTGACTTATATCTTGGATCATAACGCTCAACATCTATCGGAGCATTGTCTCGCATGTTTGAAATATTAAGGAACAAATCAGCTCCCTCCTTGTTCAACAACTTTGTCACTGTCTTGTTTCCGATGCTTACATTATCATAAGCAACACTTCCCGATCTTGCTGGCTCACCATCCTGCAATACAACATATGACTTTGGTCCGATTGGAAGTTTAACCTGAGGATAAGAAGATGCAACAAAAACTCCCATTTTCTGTCTGTCAGTTCCCTGAGCTAATGCAGAAAAAGAAACTGCTGCCACAGCAGCACACATAAGTAATTTTTTTATCATATCGTGATTTTTTTAATTTTTAATTTTGGACTCACCAAAAACTCTCGCAAAAATAAATCATATATAAAGGAAACAATAGTCGAATTCTTAAATCATGTTAAAAATTGTCAACGCTACATTTTTATCAAGAAAATGTACTATAAATACCAATATAAAACAATGAAGACGTAGGTGTCCCCCACGTCTTCACAATATATCTATTTTCTAATTATAATTCAATTAGACGTCGCAAACTTGCATCCATACTGAAGGTTTGCCTTCATATATTTTTCAAATGCGCTATCATGTTTGCCAATAGACTTGAATCCTTCAGGTGTCTCTTTCCTCACTTCAGAGAAATCAGACTCCGGAGTATAAATATAAAGTTTGTCCTTCGTCTTCAGAATATATTTTTCTCCCTGTGAAAAAAAGATTGTATCCCTCTTAGAACGGGCAAGATCCACTCCATATCCAAGATAATCCTCATAGTCGACGCCTGTCAGTGCAAGCATCGTAGGCAACACATCATATTGGACACCTAATGTAGGATCGACTCTTGGCTCAAGCTCTGGATGGTTGAAAATTAGAGGAATATGGTTGCTTGCCAACATATTCGACACATAATTTCTTCCGTGGTCCGCGACAAACACAAACAATGCATTCTTACCCCACTCTGTGCTTCTCACCAAATTATACAACATCTTCAACTGTGCATCTGCATACGACACCGCAGCCTCCTCTTCACTATAACCTTTCTTATAATACTCTTTAGGGATAGTGTATGGCGGATGATTTGAGCATCCATATACCACACTCATTGTCTTCTTTACCCCAGTTGAAATCAACGAATCAGTTTTGTTGAACGCAAACCTAAACAAGAATTCATCCGGAGCTCCCCAACCTAACGATCCAAATTTATCAGGATAATCATTCTCACAATATTGGTACTCAAACGGATTAGCGGCAAAGAATCCGAAAACATTGTCGAATGACGGTGCATGAGGTATAAAAAATTGTGTAGTGTATCCCTCATGACGGTAAGCTGTGGAGATAACAGTTCTTCTCCTCGGAATTTTTTCCATCGAATGGAAATGAGCAAAAGTAGGGGCAGAGCTGAATGTAGAGCACATACCTTTTTGTGTAATCACTCCAGCGCTATAGAATTCACTATAAGACAACGACTTGGCATAAATAGAGTCAAGGAATGGTGTGATATCCTTTGGATAACCAAACGTCTTCATGACCTTAGCACTCATTCCCTCCATAAGGACAAGAATGATATGATTGTTCTGCTTGATGCAATTGGCGTCAACCTCATGAGGATAGTTCTGATATCTCATCGCTATTTCCTTCGCCTTACTAGGTGACATATATTTGAAGACATTTTTACCCTTCGACGACTGTGCACCTGACCTCACCACATAGAAAAAGTCGTTCATGGCTGACAAATTGAAAAGCAACTGTTCGCTATACTCAGCAAAAGAAGTGTCGAGTGGTTTTCCTATATACTTCTGTACCTTTTTGATTCGCTTCTCCTTCGGTTTGCAACGTCCTCTTATGCCGACTGCCATAAGCAATGCGATAAGGATGAACACAAGTATGCTGACCACACGGTATTGCTCCCCGTCTTTTACAAACTTCTTAAACAAGAAATACAATAGATATACGAATCCGACACAATAGGCAGATGAAAGAATAAATGCAATAATATATGTGCCGGAGGTCATCATATCTATAACTTCCGTTCCTTGACCAAGAGCCTTAACCGCTTCAAAGTTTATATTTGCGAACTGATACTTCACATAAACTATATTGGCGGTACAAACGGCAAACTCCAAAAAGTAAATTACCGCAGTTATCCAAAATCCTATCTTAGACGCCAATTTCGACTCCTTTCCTATGATACTCTGTACACCAAGCACAAGCGTGACAGGTATAAGAGCCAAAATCGAGCAATGATTGTCGTAAACAAGACCACGTCCGAAGCATTCCAGATATTCAGAGAATGGTGTATTGTCTTTTAATGCAACTGAACAATATGCAATCTGTATACTACGAATAATAGCAAACGCAATAAGAGCTGACAAATGTGCCAACAAAACAAATTGCCAATAACTTACTGTTTTCTGTCTTTTCATTAGAAGTGTTTTTTTCTGCCACAAAAATAATCAATTTTATCTTCCACCGCAACCAGAGAGAACAAATAGAGTTCTCTAGTTTTTATATCCGTATTTTTTTTGCATATTTGCCAGAAGAAAATTTAACGCTTATGAAATTTTTCCTACACACATTCGCACTGCTTCTATTTGCACTAAATATACAAGCGACAGAAAACACCTTTGACGCAGCACTGGATTTGGCAAAAAAATATTGTCAGGATCCATCATTAAAGAAGACGGGAATAAAACCATCTTCCCAACTCCGCTCTGCTTCAGAGGAGGTGCCGTCATACTACATTTTCTCTGATGACGCAACTGATAAGTTCTGTATTGTATCTGCAGACGCATATAAAGTGCTTGGCTACGGAGACAACTACTCCGATGAAATGCCTCAACCACTTAAAGAAGCATTGGATATGTATGCCGCTTCTGCACATCATCGTTCAGAATTAAGAAGCGCTACTGTAAGAGAAAATATTCCTGCGTTTATGAATGTGGTGTTCGGCACACGCTCCCCATACAACAAATTCATTCCAGAACGCGAAGGGTCAGGTCCTCCAGTAGGTTGCGTGCCTGTCACATTGGCTCAAATCGCCAAATATTACGAGCATCCATCAAAACTGATGAATGACATCCCTGGTTACGCACACATCTCATCAACATTTCCTGATACAATTTTTCCAATAGAAGGACAAAAAGCGGAAGGTCGAACTTACGACTGGAGCCTTATACTGAACCATTATGATAAAGATACGACAGAAGAATTGAACAACGAAGTCGCCAAACTGATGTGGGACTGCGCGAGAAGTGTGGAAACAGCCTTCGACCAAAGTGGAAGTTCCGCAACTACAAACATGCTTTTATACTCCCTGTCTCACTATTTCGGATACAACAACGATTCCCTAAGAAAAATAGTGAGAGACTCTTATTACCGTGAAGAATGGCTCGACATAATCCATGAAGAACTGAGTAAAAAACGTCCTATCTACATTTCTGGATCCTCATACAATCATGGAGGACATGCTTTTATCTGCGATGGATATGTTGATGGATATCTGCATATCAACTGGGGATGGAATGGCGCACACGATGGATATTTCGACGTCGACATATTGGACTACAGTCATAACAAAGATAAAGAGCAAACATCTACAAACAACGGATACTCGTTCTTAGAGACTATAATTATAGGCATCGTGCCAGGTGATGGGAAAACGGAATGTCAAAAGCCACAATCATCAAGTTCCATCATAAAAACAAGACAAGAAAGCATCTCCGTCGGCACAAAATACAGAGCGACAGACGAAGGATTCATAATGTACTCTACAATTGAGGCATACAATCCAAACGTTGACAAAAGCAAAAACTTTGCCCTAGGCTATTTGGACAAAAATGACAAACTCCTTTTCTTGTCTAATGGAACAGCAAATCACTTTAGTGCCAACTCATTAACTATCAACACAAAAAAAGAATTCGACAAATCATATCTCGGCAAGGAAATCACACTACTTGTTTTGAAATCTGACAAAGACGAAACGGAAAAAATCGTTCAGGATACCATCTATGATTGGTGGCATCCTTCTGAACTGTTTGATTCTATCACAATAAAAATTCCTGACACAATCGTAAACAACAATGATTTTATTGAGCCTAGCAAAGTTGTTTTCCTCGGTGAATATGCCGACTCTACAATTGTTATGGATATTGAGTTCCAAGCAGAAAAGCCAGAAGGAAGCATGAAATACTTTGCTTTAGCCATTGTAATAGATGGAGACACGCTAATGTCTGAAAAATCCATCAATGCATTCTCTACAGAAAGTGAAGAGCTGACATGCATAACAAGGACTTTCAAAAAACCTGATTTGAATCACGAGATGTCATTACTAGTAATGCAATCCGACAATAAACCTAATGGCACTTCTAACAAAAAAAACTGGAATGTCTGCAAGAATTTCAAACCTATCTCCTTCAAATTGTCAGATTGTAAAATCTTCTCAAAAGAATTGGTGGTAGATACTATCGTACATACTACAAATGGCACAAAACAGAATTTTGAAATAACCTTCACAAATCCAAATCCATATGAATTTTATAACGATGTGTATTTCCTTTTCAACGACAAAGAAAGCACTGGACTTATGATTGATATACCAGCTAATGGAACAATAAAAACAACTATCGAACGAGATATGCCTTTGTTAACAAGATATATTGATGGCATGATCAGTATATACAACAACTTTGATGTCGTAGGTGAAATGATATTCACAAAAGACACGTTCAGTCATGTGTTCTATGGATTAAACGGTGGGGATGAGACTACTCTCTCAATCCAGTTTCTCAACGGCACAAACAACGATTACACCAACACTTTCGTTTTGGTATGCGATACTGACACTATCGCCAGTCAAGTTGTAACCGTTGAGCCATTGACCATCGCCCAGTTCAACCATTCACTTCCTGCGATTGCAAGTGACACTGACTTTATAGCTTTAAACTATACACCTTACGCCTTTTACGACAACGACAACAATTTGTTAGGATATGTATCGCCTTTGGAATACTCAGGTAAAATATACCAATCCATTGAAGACAAGGACATGTATATCTTCATTGAATTAACCCCTATAATAGACTCTTTAATGCCTCCTTTGATTGTAGGCGTCACGTCGTCACTGGAAGACACAGACAAATACAAAAGGATGAAATACACCCCGAATCCTGAAGATCCATATATTTCTATTAAATTCAAACTGAATGATCTTTTTCCAAACGAAAAACCCAAATATATAGGTCTATGCAAAGAAGACGGGACATTCTATGCCTACATGGAATTGAGATGGAACGACAATAATTCATCGCCTGACATCCTTTCAGATGATATCTCTATCATTGCTGTCGACGGTGGAATACAGATCTGTTCAGATGTAGACATTCCGTCATTGCCAATCTATAATGTCAACGGCAGTCTGGTCAAAACTGTGGAAATGAAACAATATTCATCACTGTTTGTGCCACTGTCAAAAGGAGTCTATATTGTCGGCAACAAAAAGATTCTGGTTACGTTGTAGAGACGCACGGACATGCGTGTAATACGTGTAATAAATAAAGAGAGACGCACATTCGTGCATCTCTATATGTTTTTATCGTTTCTTTCTGAAAAAATCGGTCATCAATGTCGTGCATTCATTTTCAAGGATTCCCGACGTGACAATTGTCTTGGGATGCAACGCATTCGGAGCAAACCTTTGAAATCCTCGTTTTTCATCCGAACTGCCATATACCACCCGTGAGATCTGGCTCCACCCTAACGCCCCGGCACACATCACACATGGCTCAACAGTGACGTATAGAGTGCAGTCGGTCAGATATTTTCCTCCTAAGTAGTCGGCGGCCATCGTTATTGCCTGCATCTCCGCATGGGCAGTGACATCATTCAATGTCTCCGTAAGATTATGGGCGGAGGCGATAACCCTGTCCGCGCACACAATGACAGCACCAATCGGAACCTCTCCTTCAGACAAAGCTTTTTTTGCCTCTTTCAAGGCCATCTGCATATATTTCTCGTCGTCTGCCATAGGAATCAATCAAAAAGAGTAGGTGATTCAGCATACTGCTTTGCCATTATCTCAGAGAAGACAATGCGTCTGACAAAATCCGATTTCTGAATCTTATGTTTACGGCAATAGCTGGAAAGAGCCTCATACTCCTTCTCATTCAAAGACACAACCACACGTCTTTCCCTTATTAAACTTCTATTTTTTGGAATCGCCATACTCTCCGTTTTTACAGGTTGTCACACAAAATTATGAATTAAAATGTAAAAATCATCCGTTTTGGCTAATTTTGTACTGATTAAAGAAATTATCCGATGAAAGAGCTAGATTCCGCAGACTATATACATTCGTTGATTGAGGAGGGTGAACATGTCAACCAAGACTTCAAATTTGAGATTTCAGACGCAAGAAAAATAGCTAAAAGCTTCTCAGCATTCGCCAATACAGAGGGTGGCCGTCTGCTCATCGGAGTGAAAGACAACGGCAAAATATCTGGTGTAAGCTCAGAAGAGGAGGCATATATGGCGGAAGCGGCAGCCAATGTCTACTGCTCTCCTCATCCCGAATTCGAGATCATTCCCCATAAAGTAGACGGGAAGACGGTACTCGAAGTGGTAATCCCCGAGTCGGACGACAAACCAATCTTCGCCATCGACGAGGAAAACAGGAAATGGGCATACGTGAGAATCACGGACGAAAATATCCAGGCCACAGCAATACATCTTGAAATGTGGAAACAAGGAGGAATGCAATATGGTGTGACAATAGAATTCACAGACACAGAGAAAGACCTACTCAAGGAAATCGAAACAAACATCTTCTCTATCAATAAATTCGCAAAAACACACAGCATCGACAGACGTGATGTGCAGAAACTTATAGCAAAACTTGTGAGATTCGGAGTTCTAGACTACACTTTCGTCGACAGAAAATTCAAATTGTCTTTGTAGTTTTATTCCAAAGTATCTAGAAAATCGGAAATTTATGTTATATTTGCGTCTTGCAAAAAGTACGTAGCTCAAAAAGGAGACAATATTAACTGCTTTCGTACATTGCAGTGATTAGAAATGAAAATTACAGCATCGATTGTAACCTATATAACTGAACACGAAGAATTGCAGAAGTGCATAGATTCAATGTTGGCAGACGGCATTGATCATGTGTACGTTTCTGACAATTCACCATCCGATGATTTACGTTCGTTCTGCGAGAAGCTTCCGAAAGTGGAATACTTCTTCAACGGCAAGAATCTTGGCTATGGAGGAGGTCACAATGTAGCTATCAAAAAGGCTATTGCTGAAGGTTCCGACTATCATCTTGTAATCAATGCCGACGTATATTTCAGTCAGGGAGTGATTCCTGCCATCACAAAATATATGTCAGAGAATGAAGACGTGGCTATGGTGCAGCCAAACGTGCTTTATCCAAACGGTGAGCAGCAGTACACAGTGCGCATGCTCCCTACTCCAGCTAACTTGATATTCCGTCGTTTCCTTCCCGACAGTTGGGGAGAGAAGATGAACTATAAATACTTGTTGAAGTTCAACGACCACAAAAACGAAATGAATATCCCCTACCATCACGGATGTTTCATGTTCTTCCGTGTGAAATGTTTCGACACTGTAGGTCTGTTCGACGAAAGATTCTTCCTATATCCTGAAGACATCGACATCACACGTCGCATGCACAAACATTTCCGCACAATGTTCTGGCCAGGAGCTGTGGTGACACACAAGCATTGCGCGGCGTCATACAAAAGTAACAGGATGCTTCTGATCCACATGAAAAATATGATCAAGTATTTTAACAAGTGGGGCTGGATTTTCGACGAGGAAAGAAAAAAATGGAATACTGAAATCCTTGAAAAATATTCTTGATGATAATGGCAAATGGTTTATAGCTATTAAATAAGACGAAAAAGACGTGAGCAATCACGTCTTTTTTCGTCTTTCGTCTTTCGTCTTTCGTCTTTCGTCTTTCGTCTTTCGTCTTTCGTCTTTCGTCTTTCGTCTTTCGTCTTTCGTCTTTCGTCTTTCGTCTTTCTTCTTTCTTCTTTTGTACTTCATTTTTA
>JAEEGL012185650.1_pt1 | contig 31721 bp, 19 predicted proteins | sample 9134231 | NCBI WGS metagenome assembly JAEEGL01 (sample SAMN16246548, study PRJNA631951) | gut metagenome | biome: gut microbiome; feature: rumen; material: fiber-attached | host: Bos | place: Iran: Karaj | collected 2018-10 | reverse complement strand
GTGGGTGTGAGTCATCAAGAGCTGTGGTTCCCCAATGTATTCACACCTGATGAGGCGACAAACAACGTGTTTAGAGGTTATGGGGTGAATATTGTTCAATACGATTTGCAGATATACACCAAATGGGGGAATCGAATATTCCATACGAAGACTTTGGAGGCGGTTTGGGATGGTACCTATCATGGAGTGCGTAGCCCAGAGAGTGCTTATGTGTACAAATGTACCTATGCCACTCATGAAGGGGAAAAGAAGACTGTGGTAGGGACGGTGGTATTGCTGAGGTGATGGCAGAAAAAAAGTCTGGAGAGTTAATGTTTGTTAAATAATGTAAGATTTTGTTGTGTTGTGCGTCATACTAAAAAAAGGCCTGAATTATGAAGATACAATACCGTAAATTGAAACATTGGCTGCTGGCAACGGCGGCAGGCTTGTTGGGAGTGAGTGTGGGTTGTGAGCGCTTTATACAGTGCGAGTACGGCTGCCCCGAGGCCGACTATGAGGTGAAAGGGCGTGTCACTACACAGAACGATGAGCCTATCAAAGGCATTGTGGCATCGTTGAGCAGGTACAATGCCGACACCACTGATGCCGACGGACGCTATTACCTCAGCTATTGCAATTTTCCCTACGAGCATGACACGGCAAATGTCACATTCTCCGACATCGACGGCGAGGCCAACGCCCACTATGCCGACACCACGGTGCAGGTAGTCTTCAACCGCTCCGACCTGCATGGCGGCGACGGGCATTGGTATGAAGGCCGTGCCACCAAGGAGATGGATGTGAAACTTAGGGAGGTGGAGTGATTGCTTGAATGTGTCACGCTTGAGTGGTTGACGTGGTAAAAACTCAATCAAACAATATTTAATTTAAGTCACTTTTTTTTCGTATCTTTGCAATTTGGTTGCTTTGCGCCGTTGTGGGCGCAAGGTATTGTATATATGTGTATTATTAAATAATATTTATATATAGTAATGAGCTATAAGGAATACAAACAGCTTAACATGACCCAGATTGGCGAGGAAATCCGCAAATTCTGGGAGGAGAACGAGACTTTTGAGAAGGGGCAGAAACTGGCCGAGGGGCATCCCTCATACGTGTTTTACGATGGTCCTCCGTCGGCAAACGGCAAGCCCGGCATCCACCATGTGATGGCGCGTACGATTAAGGACGTGTTCTGCCGTTACAAGGCGCAGAAGGGTTATTTTGTAGACCGTAAGGCAGGTTGGGACACGCACGGTCTGCCCGTGGAGTTGGGTGTGGAGAAGAAACTGGGCATCACCAAAGAGGATATTGGTAAGAAGATTTCGGTTGATGAGTACAACAAGGCCTGCCGCACCGAGGTGTTGCAGTACAAGGACCTTTGGGATGAACTGACCAAACAGATGGGCTACTGGGTAGACTTGGAGCACCCCTATATTACGTTTGAGAATGAGTATATTGAGACGCTGTGGTTCCTGTTGAAGAAGCTTTACGACAAGGGATTGCTGTACAAGGGCTACACCATCCAGCCATACAGCCCTGCCGCAGGCACGGGTCTTTCGAGCCACGAGCTGAACCTCCCTGGTTGCTACCGCGACGTGAAGGACACCACCTGCGTGGCAATGTTTAAAATTGAAAATTCAAAATTGAAAATTGAAAATTGTTTTGCTTCTAGTAATTCTCAATTCTCAATTCTCAATTCTCAATTACCCACTTACGCCATTGCTTGGACGACCACTCCTTGGACCCTGCCGTCGAACACGGCTTTGTGTGTTGGACCCACCATTGATTATGTGTTGTTGGAGACCACTCATCCTTATACTCAGGAGCCTTGCCGCATCATTATGGCAAAGCCGCTGATGGGCGACTTCTTCACTGAGGGTGAGCCCGACGAGAAGTCGAAACTGCTGCACGCCAAAGTGATTGGTGAGTGCAAGGGTACCGCTTTGGAGGGTATTCGCTATGAGCAGCTGATACCTTGGGTGAAGCCTACGGTGGTGAATGCCGCTGAGCAGACCCACCGCACCGCTGAGGAGGGTGAGGCGTTCCGTATCATCTTAGGCGACTATGTCACTACTGACGACGGTACGGGTATTGTGCATATTGCTCCCACCTTTGGCGCCGACGATGCCCGCGTGGCGAAGAAGGCTGGCATTGGCGACTTGTTGCTCTATGACCGCGATGGAAAGCAGATGCCCATGGTGGACAAGCAGGGCCGTTTTGCCCGCATCGAGGATCTTGACCCCGAGTGGGTGAAGGGGAATATGGACACTGACACCTACGCCCTGTATGCTGGCAAGTTTGTGAAAAACGCTTTCGACCCCACAAAGAACGAGAAGGACATGAGTCTGGATGTGGAATTGGTCATCATGCTTAAGGAGCAGGGCAAACTCTTCAAGAGTGAGAAGCACACCCACAACTACCCCCATTGCTGGCGTACCGACAAGCCGGTGCTGTACTACCCCTTGGACAGCTGGTTTATCCGCACCACCGCTCTGCGCGACCGCATGATAGAGCTGAACAAGACCATCAACTGGAAACCCGAGGCGACCGGCACGGGTCGTTTTGGCAACTGGCTGGAGAACATCGTGGACTGGAACTTGAGCCGCAGCCGCTACTGGGGTACCCCGCTGCCCATCTGGCGTACCGAGGACGGCAAAGAGGAAATCTGCATCGGCAGTGTGAAGCAGTTGAGCGACGAGATTGAGAAGTCGGTCGCAGTCGGTTTTATGAAAGATAACCCCTACAAAGGCGACTACAAAGAGTTCGACCTGCACCGTCCCTACATCGACGGTGTGGTGTTGGTGTCGTCGAGTGGCAAGAAGATGATGCGCGAGCCAGACCTAATTGATGTGTGGTTCGACAGCGGTGCCATGCCTTACGCCCAGATTCACTATATGGGCGAGCAGTTGACCACTGACCAATTCCCCGCCGACTTTATTGCCGAGGGTGTGGACCAGACTCGTGGCTGGTTCTACACGCTGCATGCCATAGCCACCATGTGTTTCGACAGCGTGGCGTTCAAGAACGTCATCAGCAATGGTCTGGTGCTCGACAAGAACGGCAACAAGATGTCGAAGCGTTTGGGCAACGCCGTTGACCCATTTGAGACACTGAAGCAGCAGGGACCCGACGCAACTCGCTGGTATATGATTACCAACAGCCAGCCGTGGGACAACCTCAAGTTCGACGTGGAGGGTGTCGATGAGGTGCGCCGCAAGCTGTTTGGCACCCTCTACAACACCTATAGCTTCTTTGCTCTCTATGCCAATATCGACGGCTTTGAGTACAAGGAGGCTGACCTGCCTATCGCCGAGCGACCCGAGATTGACCGCTGGATTCTCAGTGAGTTGAACACGCTGGTGAAGATGGTCAACGAGGCCTTTGACGACTACGAGCCCACCCGCGCAGGTCGTGCTATCGCGCAATTTGTCGATGCCAACCTGAGCAACTGGTATGTGCGTCTGTGCCGTCGCCGGTTCTGGAAAGGCGAGATGACTTCCGACAAGGTCTCTGCCTACCAGACTCTCTACACCTGCTTGGAGACTTTGGCACGCCTGATGTCGCCCATCGCTCCATTCTTCAGCGAGCGCATGTTCCTTGACCTCAACAATGTCACCCACCGTATTGACGCGGCTTCGGTGCACCATGTTGCGTTCCCCGAGGTGCATGAAGAGATGATTGACAAGGCGCTGGAGGAGCGTATGCAGCTGGCACAGCAAATCTGCTCTATGGGTCTGTCGCTCCGCAAGAAGAGCAACCTTCGTGTGCGTCAACCGCTCTCGAAGATTATGCTCCCTATGCCCGACGAGGGTTTCCGCCAACAGGTGGAACGAGTGAAGCACCTTATCTGCTCGGAGCTGAATATCAAAGATATCGAGTTTATCTCCCCCGACAACGACATTCTGGTCAAGCGTATCAAGCCCAACTTCAAGACCTTAGGTCCCCGCTATGGTAAGATTATGAAGGCCATCAGCAACGAGATACAGGCTTTCTCTCAGCAGCAGATTACCGCTCTGGAAGCTGCCGGCAAATGTGACCTCACCATTGAAGGACAACCTGTGGAGATATTGCTCAGTGACGTGGAGATAGCCACTCAGGACATCCCCGGCTGGGTGGTGGCCAACGAGGGTAGCCTCACGGTGGCATTGGATATCACCGTCACCGACGAACTGAAGGCCGAAGGCATTGCCCGCGAATTGGTGAACCGCATACAGAACATCCGCAAGGAGGGCTTCGAGGTGACCGACCGAATCAAGGTTGACCTGCTCCACGGCGAGTGGGACGAGGCTGTATGTGCCCACAAGGAGTATATCTGCAATGAGATTCTTTGCACCGAACTCAATTTGGTGGATTCTATTGCCGATGCAGCCCAGCAGACCATTGAAATCATCGACGGCAAGCCTACTCAGATATGGGTGCGGAAATGATAGACAGAATCAAGTCGTTGGCATCAGCCCATGCCGCCACCGTTGTGGAGTGGCGGCGTTGGCTGCACCGCCATCCCGAGCTGAGCCAGCAAGAGCATGGCACCATGGCGTATGTTGCCGAACGACTTCGCGAAATGGGACTGGAACCTAAGACCGGCATTGGCAAGACGGGCGTGATGGCGATGATTCGAGGTGGCAAAGACCCCGACGGCTATTGCGTCGCCCTGCGTGCCGACTACGACGCATTGCCTCTGACCGAAGCCACGGGTCTGCCCTTTGCCTCGGAGAACCCCGGTGTGATGCACGCCTGCGGACACGACATGCACACTAGCTCGCTGTTGGGGGCCGCTCAGATATTGTGCGACATCCGCGAAGAGTTGAACGGCAGCGTCATGCTTATCTTCGAGCCGTCCGAGGAGATGTACCCCGGTGGTGCCCGCATGATGATGGACGACGGCCTTTTCGACGAGGTGATGCCCAACGAGATATACTCCTTCCATTGCCTGCCCGAGATGGAGGTGGGGCGTATCGGTATGCGCAAGGGTCGCTACATGGCCTCCACCGATGAGCTGTATTGGACTGTGAAAGGCAAAGGCGGACATGGCGCCACTCCGCACCTGAGCGTCGACCCCATCCTGATAGCCTCGCACATCGTGGTGGCATTGCAGCAACTGGTCAGCCGCAATGCGGCACCGATGATGCCCACAGTACTCAGTTTTGGCAAGATAATAGGGGAGGGACGCACCAACATCATCCCCGACGAGGTAAAGATGGAAGGTATCATCCGCACCTTCGATCCCCAATGGCGACTGGACTGCCACGAGAAGATACGCAAGATGAGCTGCGGTATTGCCGAAAGCATGGGCGGCGAGTGCGATCTCTTTATCGACTATGGCTATCCTCCCGTTATCAACGACGACGACTGCACCCAGCAGGTACACGACAACGGTGTCGCCTTCCTCGGTGCTGAGAATGTGGATTGGCTCGACCTGCGCATGACGGCTGAGGATTTCGCTTTCTTCGCGCAAAAGATACCCGCCTGCTATTTCCGTGTGGGCATCCATGTGCCCGACACCCCCTTCTGCAATCTCCACCGTCCTAATCTGCTAGTCGACGAGCGTTCCATGCAGGTGGCAAGCGGCTTCGAGGCATACAACGCCTATATGGCTTTGCAAAACCGAATCAAACGGTAGGGGCGTACCCCCGTGTACCCGTACGGGCGTACTCCCGTGTACGCCCTATCCTAAATACTGAAAATGACAGAAACAATCGATACAACCCAAGAACTAGGCACTAGGAATATAGGTGCGCTGCTGTGGAAATACGCCCTCCCTGCTGTGGTGACTCAGATTATAGCCACCGTCTATAATCTGGTCGACAGCATCTTCTTAGGTCATGCTGAAAATGGTGCGCTGATACTGGCCGCACTGGCCATCACCCTCCCCATCATGAACATCATCCATGCCTTCGGCTCGTTGGTGGGTGCCGGCGCCGGTGCCCGCATGAGCATCGTGCTGGGTAGGAAGGATGTCCGTTGGGCGGAGAAGATTCTCGGCAACAGCATGTGGCTCACCTTCTTCTTCGGCATACTCTTCGTCTCGGCTGGTTACCTGTTCATGGACCCGATACTGGCAATGTTTGGTGCTTCGGAAATAACTATGCGACTGGCACACGAGTATATGTCCATCGTGCTGCCCGGTATGTTCCTCACCACCTTGACATTCAACCTTTCCGGTCTTATCCGTGCCTCGGGCTATGCCACTAGGTCTATGTGGATACAGGTCAGCGGTGCCGTGATGAACATCATCCTCGATGCCATCTTCATTGTTGGATTGGGTTGGGGTATCAAGGGTGGAGCCTGGGCCACCACTATCTCCATGGCCTTCTCAGCCATGTTGGCGGTGATGCACTTTGTCTCACCCAAGTCGTTCATCCACTACAAGCGTCACTGCTGGGAGCCTAAAATGTACATTGTCAAGAATATCCTTGCTATTGGCATCAGTCCCTTCTCCATGAATGTGGCGTCGTGTGCCGTGGTGGCATTGCTCAACACCCAGCTTATCCGCTTCGGTGGCGACTATGCGGTGAGTGCCTATGGTGTGGTTAACCGTATAGCTTTCCTGGTGTTCATGGTCTTAATGGGCATCTGTCAGGGCATGCAGCCTATAGCGGGCTACAACTATGGTGCCGGCCTCAATCACAGGCTTAAAGAGATATACCTGCTCTCGCTCAAATGGAATGTGGGCACGGGTATATTCGGTATGTTGCTTGCCCTCTTAGTGCCTCGCACTATGGTGATGATGATGACCAGCGAAGAGGAACTCATCTCCATCGCCATCCCCGCTATGCGCTTTCTGTTGGTCATGGCACCCCTCATCGGCTTCACCGTCACCAACTCCCAATTCTTCCAGTCTATTGACAAACCCTGGATAGCCATTGTCACCAGCCTCTCGCGGCAGGTCATCTTCCTCATACCGTTGATGTACATTGTGCCCGCCTTCATGGTGCATCATGGCTGGAACGGACTGACCGGTGTGTGGCTGAGCATGACCATCAGCGACGTTTGTGGAGCTTTGCTCTCGGGTACGCTGCTATATACCCAGCTCAAGGTATTCCGCCCAGGCTATATCCCGCCTGTGCGAAAACCTCGAAAAGAACGTGGACCCAAATCAAACTAATGATATATCTGACTGTTTTTTCCACAGCCTCGGAGAGGTTGAATCTTAATAATCCCACACAAACGGGAATGGGGTTACGACCGAATGGGAGCAACCTCGTTCCCGTGCAGTGTGGGGTCAAGACTGATACTACTCAGCGTCCTGAAGGGACGCGTTATGGAGCCATTATGTATTAATCAGTAAAACAAACCAAAATATTATGAAAAAACCAGTTTCCTTCATTGCCTTACTCCTATGTGTCACCGTGTTGATGGCACAGGGCGAACGTAAACGTGTGCTGTTCGTCGGTAACAGCTATACCGATGTCAACAACCTGCCGCAGCTAGTGCAAAGGGTTGCAGAGAGTGTTGGCGATGCGTTAGAGTATGAGAGCAACACCCCCGGTGGTTGCACTTTTGCACAGCATTGCACTAATCGCTCTATGAGTCTCATACAGCAAGGCGGCTGGGACGTAGTGGTGCTTCAAGAGCAGAGCCAGCTGCCCTCATTCCCCCAGTCGCAGGTTGAGGTCGAGGTGTTTCCCTATGCCCAGCAGTTGGTTGATGCTGTGTATTCCCACAACCCTGAAGGAGAGGCCATGTTCTACATGACATGGGGACGTAAATATGGCGACCAGCAGAATGCTCCCTATTTCCCAGTGCTCGGCACTTACGAAGGAATGGACAGCATGCTCTACGAGCGTTACATGTATATGGCGCGTCAGTACGATGCCTCGGTATGCCCTGTGGGGCGTGTTTGGCGCTACCTGCGTACCAACAACCCCGAGATTGAACTCTACCAATCCGACGGGAGCCATCCCTCGCTGGCAGGCAGCTATGCCGCCGCATGTGCTTTTTATACTTTGATTTTCCACCGCAGTCCGCAACATATAACCTACCAACCCGAAATCGAAGCGGTTAATGCTGCCACTATCCGCGAGGCTGTGCAACATGTAGTTTTCGACACCCTCAGTTTCTGGCTCAGACAAACGACCGACACCACCCATCAAGATACTACTCATGTGGACACAACACAAATAGACACCACCCAGATTGACACCACCCAAGTCGGCATACACGACACGCATGGTTCAATCTCCATTTCTCATTTTTCAGTATCCCCCAATCCCACTACCGACCAGGTGACAGTGTTGTTACCTCATTCGTCAATGAAATACGACGCTGTGCTCTACGATCTAAAAGGGCGCAGGCTTCGTGCCATGCTATTGTCTGGAATGCAAACAACCATCTCCTTGTCCGACCTGCCGAAAGGGGTCTATCTGCTCACCCTCATTTCGCCCACCGACAGGCACACCCTCCACATTGTCAAGACTCTATAAGTCGTCACTAGTTGCAACTTTCTACTCCATAAAGGGCGTTTTAAACGCCCTTTTTTGCGTAAGAAAAGCCTCTCCGTTACTTAGTGTAGTGACATATTCTCTATTTATTTTCTATTTACTTTCTATTTTATTTACCTTTTATTTAGCTTACCTAAATAAAAGGTAAAATAAATCTAAAGTAAAGGGGAAATAAAAATAGAATATATGAGGGGTCTGCAACAAGGGAAGACAGCCGCCACGAGGTGGTCCGCGTTGAAATGTAGCCGAAGCAGGTGGTAAGAAACGACGAAACAATAGGTGAAACGATATGGACTCGGTGAGCCTTACTCTCAATAGTCCCTTTTTTATGAGTGGGATTGTTGGATATATTGTTAAACTTTCACATATTCACATACCATTTTTACATACCCCGGCCTTACGGCAAACATTCACTGGATGTTTGCTCCCCTTTAAAAAGGGGACGGCTGTCGCGCCACACTGCATACAAACATAGATGCATAGGACGGCTACCGCCCGTCCCCTCTTTAGAGGGGTACCGCGAAGCGGGGGGGTATGCCTCACTGAAACAATCCGCATTTTTGACCGGTTTGGAATAGAAAAGAATACTGAAACGGGTGACTAGCATTTCAGCCAGATAGACGCTGCTTCGATTGTGTGGCTGTTACACTTCTACGCAATAAAATTTGATTAGGTACAACGTGTAGAACGACAGACGTTTGTTGTGCTACTGTGAAGAATAAGGTAATACTTTCGTCGTCGAATGGAAAAAAAGTCGTATCTTTGTACCCGAAAAACAGTAACAAAAACGAGGGTCATTGATTTGTGGCTTAAGGCGACAAGGCGAATGGCCCGATTGATAATTGTTAATAGATTATGAAGAGAATAGTATCGATAATTGTTCTGCTCGTGGCATTTGCCCAGCTGGAAGCACAGCCGGGAGGTGGTGCGGTAGTGCCCAAGCCACAGCGACCTAAGGTGGGTGTCGCCCTCAGTGGCGGCGGCGCCAAGGGTGCGGCGCATATCGGGGTGCTCAAATATATGGAGGAGATAGGCATTCCAGTCGACTATGTTACGGGCACTAGCATGGGCTCTATCATCGGTGGCCTGTATGCGCTGGGTTACTCGCCCGACGAGATGGCTGAGTTGATAGCCGCCATGAACTGGGCACTGTATATGAGCAACAATGTGGATAGGAAATATATGTCGTCCGAAAGGCGAGAATTTAGCAGCGTCTATATGCTCTCGGTGCCCTTCGGTACGGGAGAGTTTCAGGAGAAGTCGCGCCGGCTGATTTCCACGCTACCGAGTGGTGTTATCAATGGAGCAAGCCTTATCAACCTGTTCAGCATGCTCAGCGTCGGCTATAACGACTCGATAGACTTTAACACCCTGCCTATTCCTTTTGCCTGTGTTGCCACCGACATTATCAACGGTGACTCGGTGGTGCTGCACAGCGGTGTGTTTGCCAAGGCAATACGCTCCAGCATGGCCATTCCAGGCGTATTTTCGCCGGTGGAGTGGGAGGGGCATCTGCTGGCAGACGGAGGGCTGGTGAACAACTTCCCGGTGGATGTATGCCTTGACATGGGGGCCGATTATGTGATTGGCGTCGACCTGGCTGATGCTTTGGCAGGCAGTATAGATGACCTGCGTTCGCTACCTCAGCAACTTTCGCAGTACCTAAGCATCGCGGTAACAAGCGACCACAACAAGCATCGCGAAATGTGCGACATCTATATGCACCCCGACGTGTCGGGTTACAACATGTTGAGCTTCTCGGCGAGTGCTATCGATACGCTGGTGCGTCGAGGCTACGAGTGTGCTAAGGCACACCACGACGAACTGATGAGGCTGAAGCAGCGGTTGGAGGTCTTTGGTCCGTGTAAGAAGACCTTGCAGGCACCCAGAGCCCGACTGCTCACCGTGCAGGACACCTTTGTGTTGGCTGAAGTGGAGTATAAGGGCGTGGGGCCTGACGAGCGCCATTGGTTGGAGCGCAAAGACGGCCTCGACAATGGCACCGCCATCACCATCAGGGATATAGAGAACGCCATAGGCATCATCAATGGCACGGGTGCCTATTCCAAAATCACCTATACCATCTTTGAAACCGACGAGGAGTTTTGGCTCAACCACCACGTCTACACCGATGCCGTGGGGCGTGAGTCGTACCGGCTGGTAGTCTCGGTCGAGTATGCCGAGCCCCACCTCTTTGCAGTCGGATTCCGTTATGATTCGGAAGAGAGCGCATCGCTACTGTTCCATGCCGGATGGAACGAGCGTAGGCTGTCGGGTTTCAAGTTGGGTATGGATGTGGACTTGAACTACAACTTCCGTTTCGGGGCTCGCGGCTCATGGTGCGGATTGGGTCTAGGCGATGTGACTTTGGGCTACAAGTATCACAATAGCAGCCTTAATATCAACTATTACGACTCAATTTCCCTCTTGGGCAGACGTATTGACCACCACAATATCAGTCTCTATATATCGGAGTTTCACCTGCTCGACTTCAGCTTTGCTTTTGGAATAGATGAAGACTTCTACTCCAACCGTGGAGGTTTTACTCTCAATAATATGCTTTACGATGGTCTGTTCCATTTCGACCGTACCGAGAACTTCCTAGGCGTCTTCTTCCGGGGACGTTACGACAACCTCGACAATGCCTATTTTGCCACCAAGGGCGTGTATGCCACAGGCGGTGCCAGTTGGCGTAAGAACAACAAGCATCTCTTCCGCGACATCGACTCGGGTTTCGTGGCTGTCGATTTCAACGTCCAGTCTTACATCTCCACCTCACCGCGGTTCACTCTTATCCCGCAGGTCGCGGCCCGCATGGTGCTAGGCAACAACTCGGGTTGGTACGACAATCTGGTAGGTGGCACCCTGTCGGGACGATACCTTGACCACCAACTGGCTTTTGTGGGATTAATCAACCCCTTGCACGTGGACGATATGGCGGCCATACTCCGTCTCGACATGCGCTACAATATCTACAGCAAATTCTACCTCTACTTGATGGCCAACTACCTTTTCTCGTTTGACGAGATGGCTCCGCTCGACTCGTGGAAAGGCTCATTTGGCACGGCCTTCCGTGTCTCATACGATTCGCCTATCGGACCCGTTTCGGTCGATCTGCATTGGAACAACTTCAATCGCCGTTTGGGAGCTTATCTCAATATCGGATATGTCTTTTAGGTAATTGGAAAGCTATAAACTTAAAATGCTGCTGCCGACAATTAATACTTAACTTTGACATGACGAATACCACAATACCCAACACCTTTGGCATTGCCGCCACAGCCGACTGCTACCAAGTGGTCAGCCATGAGGAGGCACTGCCCTCTGTGCTTGCCAACCCCACTTTAGTAGAGAAACCTTGCCTTATTCTTGGTGGGGGTAGCAATATGGTGTTCACGCGCCACTTTTCAGGCACAATCATACATCTCGAGAATAAAGGTGTCCGCCTCATGGAAGCTCATGACGACGACCTCCTTGTTGAGGCGGCAGCAGGAGAAGTGTGGGACGATTTTGTCCGATATTGTATCTCACAAGGGTGGTATGGCGTAGAAAACCTCGTGGCAATTCCCGGCACAGTGGGTGCCGCACCGGTGCAAAACGTTGGAGCCTACGGCAGAGAGGCAAAAGATGTAATCCATAGCGTTCGTGCCTATGAGCTGGGTACGGGCGTAAAGCGTGTGTTCGGCAATGACGAATGTCGCTTTGGCTATCGCGACAGCATCTTCAAGCATGAACTCAAAGGTCGTTATGTGGTCGGGTCGGTCGTGTTCCGTCTGCACAGAACCTTTGCACCCGACATCCGCTATAAAGCTCTCTCCGACGCGTTGTTGGCTGCAGGCATCACCAGCCCCACTCCGACCCAATTGGCAGACACTATTGCCGAGGTGCGTTGGAGCAAGCTGCCCCGTCCCGAGGTGACAGGTAGTGCGGGAAGTTTCTTCAAGAACCCGATTGTCAGTGCTGAACATTACGAGCGGCTCAAGGCAGAGTATCCCGACATGGTGGCTTATCCCGTCGCCGATGGTTATAAGCTGGCTGCTGGATGGCTTATCGAGTGTGCCGGATGGAAAGGACGTTCGATGGGTCGCTGCGGTGTGTATGAAAAGCAGGCTTTGGTGTTGGTCAACCGTGGTGGCTGTACAGGCGCGGATGTTATAGCCCTTGCCGATGCTATCACCGTCGACATTCAAACCCGATTTGGCGTAACCCTCGAAAAGGAGGCAATCATCATTTGAAGTATGAGGTAAATGCTAAGAACTATTAAGTAAGGCTCTGCCCAACATATCAATATATCAACGAATCAACAAAAGAAATGAATACTCCTGAACAATTCTGGTCGTGGTTTCAGACCAATAGTGAACGGTTGACCATGCTCAACGACATCACCGACGAAGAGCGTCGGCAACTTCTTGACGACATGCAGCACCAGATGGATGCCTATTGCGAGGGTCTTACCTTTGAGATTGGCGAACAAACTGCCCAAGGTCGTACATTAACAATCAGTGCTGAAGGCGATTTTGACTTGTTTAGAAATGTCGTCGAACTGACCGATAACGCCCCCGACGTTGACTGGTGGGAGTTTGTCCCCTTCAAGCAGCCCAAGGGCAAAGGGCTTAAGGTGCTTTTCGACAAGTATCGTTTCGAGACTGCCAAGATGGCGTTTCAACAGCTCGAGAGTGAAGAAGAGCCCGACATCATCGGTCTGCGTATCGCCCTGCCCGATTTGCCACCAAACTACAAGCCCTCTGAGGATCCTGATGAGGACGACGATTTGTTGGTAGGGGTCTACGTCACTATTGAGGCTCTCATTGGTGAATTCGACTGCACAACACTTATCGGCTATGTCGAGGTCTGTCCCATGCCAAAAGAGCCTTTCAAAGAGGGTTTCCGTCCGCTGGACGATCTCCCAGAGTTTGTCGAATGGTTCAAAGCCAGTCGCGAGAAATAGTTTTTTCCTGCTATATGAAAAAAAGTTCGTACCTTTGCAAACGAATATAAACTATCATTTTCTACAATAGTATTGTTATAATGAGTAAAGTAGATGTGCTGCTAGGTCTCCAATGGGGAGATGAAGGAAAGGGCAAAATTGTTGATGTTCTGACCCCTAACTATGATGTGGTCGCGCGTTTTCAGGGTGGTCCTAACGCTGGTCATACACTCGAATTCAACGGCATAAAGCATGTGCTGCATATTATTCCATCTGGCATTTTCCATGCCGAGAAGTTAAATGTCATCGGCAACGGGGTGTTGATAGAACCCTGTATTTTCCAGAAGGAGATATCTGATTTGGCAGAAAAAGGAGTTGATGCTACAGCTAACCTGTATATTTCTAAGAAGGCACACCTTATTCTTCCGTCGCATCGTATGCTTGATGCCGCCAACGAGCAGGCGAAAGGCAATGCCAAAATCGGTTCCACGCTGAAAGGCATCGGCCCTGCCTACACTGACAAGATTGCTCGCACGGGTCTTCGGGTGGGCGACATCATGGAGTTCGACTTTCGCGAGAAGTACGAGATGCTGAAAAGTCAGCACCTGAGATTGGCTCACACACTCAACTTCGACATCGCTGATTTCCATATCGATGGCTGTGCTATAGATGAGTATGAACGTATGTGGCTTGCGTCGTTAGAAACGCTCAAGAAATTTAAACTCATCAATAGCGAGTATTTCATCAACCGCTGTCTCGACGAGGGAAAACGTGTGCTTGCCGAGGGGGCCCAGGGCTCTATGCTCGACATCGATTTCGGCTCTTATCCCTTTGTCACCTCCTCTAGCACAATCACTGCTGGAGTGTGCTCAGGTTTGGGTGTGGCTCCTTCTCGTATCGGCCGTGTGATGGGTATCTGCAAGGCCTATTGTACCCGAGTGGGCGCAGGTCCCTTCCCCACAGAACTGTTTGACGAGACTGGCACCAGTCTGTGTGAGTTGGGCCACGAATATGGCGCTACCACCGGTCGTCCCCGCCGTTGTGGATGGATTGACATTCCAGCCTTGCGCTATGCCTGCATGTTGAATGGAGTGACCGATCTATTCGTAACCAAGCCCGATGTGATGAACGGCTTCGACGAGGTGAAGATGTGTTTGAATTATAAAATCGACGGAAGGATTACTAACGAGATACCTTTTGAATTCAACGAGGTGGAGATCAATCCCCAGTTGGTTACTTATCCTGGATGGAAGCAGTCACTTGAGGGCATTACCAACTATAACGACCTTCCCAAACCACTGCTCAACTATCTTGCCGAACTGGAACGTGTCACCGGTGTTGCTATTAAGGCGGTTTCTATCAGCCCCGACCGCAAAGATGTGCTATTCAAATAAAAAAATTATTAAAGAGGCAATATTTTAACAATAACTGCGTTTTTTAGGGCAAATATTTTTTACGAGATGAAAAAAGTTGTTCTTTTCCTCCTTATTGCGCTGCCGTTAATGACGGTGGCACAGAACAAGATAAAGGAAACACAGGTTCCTAAATCTGTTCTGATTTCATTGGACAAGAAATACGACTCATACAAGGTCAAGACATGGTACCAATCACCAGGACAGTATATTGCTGAGTTTGTCTATGATGGCCAAAAGGGTCGTGCCTATTTCACCCACAACGGAGACTGGCAGTACAGCAGTTTTCCTACCAAACAGGACGACTGCCCCACAGCCATGAACCGCTATTTTATTGACAATTATCCTGGCTACCGCATCAAGTCTATTGACTATGTGGAGCAGATGGATGGTGATGTGTATTACCGTATGATGATTGTCAAGACGGGCGTGGGTTACAGCGATAATGAACTTATTTTCGACCCCCGTGGCCGTCTTCAGAAGAGCAATGCCCCTGACCCTGATGCGGTGAAGCGTGAATACTACACCCTCAACAACCCTGATGAGGGCGATGTGGCTGATGAGCATCTGCGCAATCTTAAGAGCAACAAGGGCGGCAAACGCCCCTCGCCTGTAGAAGATGTGCCCGAAGTGCTTGCTGTTGACACTACCGATGCTATCATTGCTGGTTTCAACAAGATATGCCCTCCTTCCAAGGTGGTTGAAGGTCCCGAATGGGTGACCCGTAATCCTGGGATGGTGGTTGCATACTATATCAATCGTCAGGGCGTGGAGATGGAAGAGGTCTACGATGTGGCCACCGAGAGTCACATCATGTCAGGCAAGGTGCTCGACAAGGATCACTACACTGCTGCTATTGTGAAGTACATTGCTGAGAAGTTCAAAGGCGAGAAGTATAAGATTGAGCGCATGATTGTCTATACCTACGACTCCAAGTGGCGCGTTGATGGTAAGAAACCGAAGCCTTTCACTTATGTGGTGGTCAGCCAAAAGGTTAAAGGATTGGGCAATAAGCTCAAATACACTCGTATGGAGTTTGACGCTTCGGGAGCTTTCACCAATCTTCTCACTCAGCCCATCGATAAGAACGACATTCAGTAATATTGCTTTTTTTCATAATTCATTCGGCTTGGCTCGTTTCGGATGAAATCCAGGAGCCAAGCCTTTGTTTTAAACATGACGATATGAAGGAGACGTTCCCTGCCTGTTTATACGGTCCGCCTGAGATGCTGTTTGAGCGTAAAAAGGCAGCCGAACAGGCGCTAAAGCGCATCGAGGTGGTGGCTGCCATCATCCGCGACGGTGACCGTATTCTCGCTACACAACGAGGCTATGGCAGATGGGAAGGCTGGTGGGAGTTTCCCGGCGGTAAGGTGCAGCAGGGCGAGACCCACGAGGAGGCACTCGTCCGTGAAATCAAGGAGGAGTTAGACGCCACCATCGTAATAGACCGCTTTCACACCACCGTGGACTACGACTACCCCGACTTCCATCTCACCATGCACTGCTACCTTTGCCACTTGGTCGACGGCCACTATAAATTGGAAGAACACCTGGATGCTCGTTGGCTCACTGCAGACACCATCAATACCGTGCAATGGCTCCCCGCTGATGAGGAACTTGTGGCAAATCTATTCAAAGCGGAACGCTAAAAAATACCCACATTGTTCGCAATTCATGTTTTTTTATTCCTAATTCAAAAATAATTCGTATCTTTGCAATCTCAATCAGTTCCGATGATTTGTTGGATGTGGTTGAACACCATGCGGATATGGCGTAATTGGTAGCCGCGCTAGACTTAGGATCTAGTGGCGAAAGCCGTAACGGTTCGAGTCCGTTTATCCGCACAGATGTCTCCGACGCACTTGCAAGCAGGTGCGTTTTTTTATATAAAAATGATTGCGTGTCGCTAATCCGCACCATCTTTCTTACTTGAGATGTACTTCGAGGTTGAATCTATACATTAGTTTTTTGTGGGTGGGAATACAATAATCAGGTGCTTTTCGCGTTATCCAATATTGCATGAAAAAATGTCTGATTATATTGATGCTGCTGTTGTTGGCGTTGCCTATGCGGGCGAGTTATCTTTTGGTGCCTATGGACGAGGTGCAGAAGAATCACCTGAAGGCTTATGGCATAGCCTATTGGGCGCTGCAACGTGAGGTGGAGGTTACGTGGTTGCTGAACTACCGTGGTGGCAGCTTTATGATGAAATATGCCGACCTGCTGGAAAAAGAGTGCCGCCTGCGAGGCGTCACCGCCGAGGTGATTGCCGACGGGCAGTCGAGCGCGATACTCTCAGAAATAGCCAATCCCGAGGTGAATATGGATGCCGTGAAGCTGCAAAAGGCTCCTAAAATTGCCGTCTATTCACCTAAGAATAAGCTCCCTTGGGACGATGCAGTGACGTTGGTGCTCACCTATGCTGAGATTCCCTACGACGTGGTTTACGACGAGGAAGTGGTGGCGGGTGTGTTGCCTACCTACGACTGGCTGCATCTGCATCACGAGGACTTTACCGGACAGTATGGTAAGTTCTGGGGTAACTATCGTAACCAGCAGTGGTACATAGAGGATGTGCGTCAGCAGGAGGCCATGGCCAACAAGTTGGGCTTCGCCAAAGTTAGCCAGTTGAAATTGGAGGTGACTCACAAGATACGCGACTTCGTGATGGGTGGGGGGTTCCTATTTGCCATGTGTTCGGCACCCGACAGTTACGATGTGGCACTAGCGGCAGAGAATGTCGACATCTGCGACGTGATGTTCGACGGTGACCCTATGCAGCCCGACGCCCAGAATCAGCTTGATTACAACAAGACGTTTGCGTTTAAGGACTTCCGTATCAGTACCAACCCCTACGAGTACGAAATTTCGACTATCGATGTTGATGATCGCTCGCGTCAGAAGGTCGTGAACGAAAAGAATGATTTCTTTACCCTCTTCGAGTTCTCTGCCAAGTGGGATTGGGTGCCGACTATGCTCACGCAGAACCATACGCGTATCATCCATGGATTTATGGGACAGACTACTGCCTTCCGTCGCGAGTGTGTCAAGTCCTCTGCCGTGATACTGGCAGAGAATAAGGCTATGAATGAGGTGCGCTACCTACATGGCGAGTATGGCAAAGGCACATGGACCTTCTTGGGAGGCCACGACCCAGAGGACTATCGCCATTTTGTCGGTGACCCACCAACCGACCTCTCTCTCTATCCCAATTCTCCCGGTTATAGACTTATTTTGAACAACATACTATTCCCAGCTGCTAAGAAGGAAAAGCACAAGACTTAAGAGTTGAAAATTGAAATTTGAAGACTGAAACATGTTCCGACATCTAATTATAATGCTCTTCACAATGACTGCCCTCACTGCCTCAGCGCAGAAGTGGACGAACTATACCGAGAAGAACTCGGGGCTCATCAGCAATAATATCCTCGCCATCACTTCTGACAATAGGGGCAACCTCTGGGTTGGATCCACACAGGGCCTCAACAAGTTCAGAGATGGTCAATGGACTGACTATGCCGACTTTAATGAGAAACTCAAAGACCAGTTTGTCAACTGTCTCGTGGTCGAGGGCAACACCCTCTGGATTGGTACCGACGACTATGGGGTCATCGAGTTTAATGGCAACCGCTGGTTTGAGCATGCCGAAGAGACGCATCGCCTCAATATGAAGTATATCCGCGACATAGCTGTCGATCACGTGGGCGTAAAATGGATAGGAGTTACCCTTAGTGGCTTTGTTCAATACGACGGGGTGAACTGGACCAAATTTACCGCCACTGATTCCGAACTGCTCAGCGACTTTATCCTCTGCGTCGTCATTGACAACCGCGACCGTAAGTGGATCGGTACCAACGATGGACTCTGCGTGTACGACGGTCGTCGCTGGCTTTCCTACACCACCAAGAATTCCAAGATATCCCATAATATCGTCCTCTCTCTTGCTATTGACAAGAACAATGTCAAATGGATAGGAACCCTTGAGGGGCTGTGCCGTTTCGACGGAGAGAACTGGGTGCTGTATAACACTGATAACTGTCCCATCCCAGGCAATCAGATTAATGACCTGGCTTTCGACCGTGAAGGCCACCTCTGGATGGCCACCGAAGGAGGTGTGGCGGTCTTCGACTGCAACGACCAGTGGGACACCTTCCGTGCTGGTGACAAATTGCCTCGGTGCATGTATCAGAATGTTACCATCGACCGCAATGGCAACATCTGGTTTGGCACCGACGACAAAGGGCTCTGGTGCTTGTCAGGCTACCAGATGAAAAAACAAGAAGTGGCATTGGCTTCAGATAATCCAGATAGTTCGGAGCCCTCAGATGACACCAAGAGTCCTAATATCTCAGGCAGCCCTTCGAAGGTCGATGGCAATAAAGGTAATGCAACTCAACCAGAAACAGAAGACCGCATCAAGCTTATTCCCAATCTTGAGGAAGGCTACCTTACTATCTTGATGAACAGTCCTCAAGCGGAGGTGACCTTCATTAATTCCAAAGGCGAAAAGGTCCGCACAGTTCCCAAGTATCAAACGGGCAGCCACATCAACATCTCTAAGATGAAGAAAGGCGCCTATACCGTCCGTGTCAAGACCTCTTCGGGTACCCGTTCGGTGAAATTCACTCTAAAATAACAAATACCATTATAAACATGAAGAAACTTACAACCCTTTTCCTCCTACTGAGCATGGCTATTGCCAGCTTTGCCCAGCTGCAGGATCCTGTCAAATGGACCTATTCGGTCAAAGACCTCAACGAGTCGGAGTCTGAACTGGTCTTTACCGCCAACCTGGATGCTGGCTGGCACCTCTATTCACAGTACACCGACCCTGCTGGTCCTATTGCTATCTATTTCGAGTTCACCCCGTCGAAGGACTACAAGCTCATTGGTAAAGTGCAGGAGCCTAAGCCGCATGAGGAGTACGACAACGACTTCAAATGCACCGTCCGCTCTTTCAGTGGCAAGGTGACCTTCCGCCAGAAGGTAAAACGCCTGTCGGATAAGGATTTCAAGGTCAACGGTACTTTTGGCTACCAGCTCTGCAACGATGGCAGCTGCATCGCCCCCGACGACCGCGATTTCTCCTTCTCCGTCAAAGGTGCTCTGCCCGTGGCCGACAACATGGCGGATGGTGGTGCGGCTGTCGCCGAGACCGACACCCCTGAAGAGTTACAGGAGGCTGAGCCTGTGGTAGACACTGCCGTCGCTTCTGTGGCTGAAACCGAGGAGGCTCCCGCCGAGAAGAAAGGCCAGTCGCTTATTGTGGTGTTTCTTTGGGCTTTGCTGGGCGGCATCTTGACCATGTTCACCCCTTGTGTGTTCCCCATGATTCCTATGACGGTCAACTTCTTTATGAACTCTACTGACGATAAGCGTGCCTCGCGTCGCCAGGCTTGGTTCTTTGGTTTCTCCATCGTGTTTCTTTTTGCAGTGTTAGGTGCTATCCTCACCCTTGTCTTTGGCCCCGAAGCTCTCTACTTTATTGGCACACATTGGGTACCTAACCTCATATTCTTCATCATCTTCCTCATTTTCTCCCTCAGTTTCTTTGGCTTGTTTGAAATCAAGATGCCCGAGAAGTGGATTAATAAGTCGGACGAGCAGGCCGATAAAGGTGGTTTCCTGGCACCATTCTTCATCGCTCTCACCACCGTGCTGGTTTCCTTCAGCTGCACGGGTCCCATCCTGGGTGCCGCACTGGTCAGCCTCTCCACCAGCACCACCGACCGTTGGGTGTCGCTCATCACCATGTTGGGCTTCGGCATCGGTTTTGCAGCCCCCTTCACGCTGCTGGCCATGTTCCCCTCGGTGTTGAAAAATATGAAATCGGGTGGCTGGCTCAACACTGTAAAAGTGGTCTTTGCATTCCTCGAGCTGGCTTTCGGTCTCAAGTTCCTTTCGATGGCCGACCTCTATTGCAACTGGGGTTTGCTCGACCGTGAGACGTACCTTGCCCTGTGGATTGTGATTTTCGGCCTTATGGGCTTCTACCTATTGGGCAAGCTCAAGTTCAAAGGCGACGAGGAACTACAGCACATCGGTGTTGTGCGCCTCTTCCTTGCCATACTCGACCTTGCTTTTGTGGTCTACATGATTCCAGGCCTGTGGGGTGCTCCTCTTAAGGCGATATCAGGTTTTGTTCCCCCGATGGAAACACAAGACTTTAATATCGAGCGTAGCATAGAAGAAAATGCAGGTACCGTTGCCTATCAGCCAGGCATGGTTGTGGACGAATTGGGGCCGCGTAAATATGCCGACAAACTGCACATGCCCAGTGGTTTCAATGGCTTCTTCGACCTCGATGAAGCCAAAGCGTATGCCAAGCAAGTGGGCAAGCCCATCTTTATCGACTTTACGGGCAAGACGTGTGCCAATTGCCGTGAGATGGAACACTATGTGTGGGCAGACAAAGAGGTCAAGGAAATCCTGACCACCAAATATGTTATGTGTGGACTCTATGTCGACGAGAATACTATCGACCTACCTGAGAATGAATGGGTGACTGATGAGAAGGGTAAGGTGCTGAAGACCTTGGGTCGCCGTAACCTGTATTATGAGAAGAGCATGTATAATATGAACGCCCAGCCCTACTATGTCATCATCGATGGTGATGGCAATGTGCTCACCAAGGAGAACTACAAGTACGACCGCGACGTGCAGAAGTTCATCGCCTATCTCAATGAAGGACTAAGCAACTACAATAAATAAACTATGAAACACCCGCTCCTCCTCTGTCTTGCCTTTGTGTTTGTTACGGGGATGGCTGATGCCCAGTCTGAGACTCGGGAGGAGCGGTTTGTTCGTAGCTACGAGGCTTTTGTCAGCGAAGTCGTCGCCACCCCTGCCAGCGACTTCCATGGCGATACCCTCAACCATTTCAGGAAGATGCAGCGCCGCTACATGCGTCGTTACCGCTGGTGCTACGACACCCGCCTCTCCCTCGAGCAATTGGAGCAGTTCAACAAGCTCTGTGGCCGTTATAAGCGCAAGATGAACTCCGTCACCAACCAACGTCGGTTGGTGGCTCTCAAAGCCCGTATTGAGGGGAGGATAGAGGAAGGATTTCGCAAGCCCAAGGAGGACACGCTCGATACAATCCCTCCGCAGGAGGGTTTCTGGAAGCGGCTTTTCAAACGAGCCGACAAACCAACTGACACGATACCCCTTCTCGACCCCGCCTGTCCTTAACTTTTGTCTGGGTTGTATGCTTTAAATCATAGATTTATAGTGTATTCAGTCTTATTGATAGGCATAATTTAGAGAAATGTCCCTCAAAAATGACATTCTTATCTCTTTTTCTATGGGAAATCGGTAGTGGTTGAAAGGAAAACTGAGTGTTAAAGCCAGTGTGCAACGGACTGAAAACCATCGGTCATTATGTTAATTTTCTCAATTTTGGATGCTGAAATTTTGCCATATCGCAAAAAAGTAGTACTTTTGCACTCGATTTCGACACTCGAAATAAGCATTGCGGGGTAGAGCAGAGGTAGCTCGTCGGGCTCATAACCCGGAGGTCGTTGGTTCGAATCCAGCCCCCGCTACAAAATCAAAAGTAAGCAGGACGAGAGTTCTGCTTTTTTTATGCCCGCATTTCGTCCCCGCTACTAAATCAGACAAGTAGCTTGCAATTAGCAACCTGTTTTTTTTATCCCTTCAACCTGCCGTGAGCTTACTCTCATAAGAACAGCAGGGTAACCCTTTTTGTGAACTTTCAATATAAACTGCTTCAGACATTGTTGAACGCCCCACCCACCCTGTTGCAGTAGTGGGTTCGGGTGTGATTCGTTTCGTTACCAATTATTCATCGCATCATCTTCGATTAGGAGAGTGAAAAAGAGGTGTATTGTTAATGTATTTTAGTTGTAAAAGACATATAGTCACTGCTTTATCGTAGTGTTAGCAAGAGGGGGTGTGTCTTTTGTTGATTTGGGGTTGTCAGTGTCGGAATCTGTCGGGCAGGGCTGATTGGATGGGGGATGACTTTTTGGGGGAGTGTTGGTGAGTTGAGATGGGTTTAAAGGGATTGCAGTTGGACTTTGGTTGTCCTTTATTGATAATTTTTTATCGAAATGCGATAAATATTGTTGATAAATCAATAAATAATTGTATCTTTGCAACCCAATCCACCGAAGACAGGAGGTCTGTCCAAGGGTGAAAATGATTGAAATTTAATGGAAAAGATAAAAAATAGTTTATGAGTTATATGAGAAAAATATCCTTTATTCTGCTTGGAATTGCCCTTATTGCAGGGTGTGGCCAAGGTGTTGAGAATGCTGAGCCGTTGGCTGAAGGTGGGGTGGAAGTAAAGGGTGATACCTTGGTGGTGTCCTCTACTTCGACCATCGCATCTCGGTTGGAATGTGGCATCGTGGGTGATTCGGTGTATGCCGCTACGCTGACCACCACCGGAGTGGTGATGGCCATACCTTCGGCTTATGCCGAGGTGGCGGCTCCCTTTTCTGGAAGAGTTGTTCGCTCATTGGTGCGCATGGGGCAGAACGTGAAGGCTGGGACTCCGCTATTTGAGATCTCTTCGTCCGACTATGGCGAGGTTGTGAAGAATTACGTACAGACCAAGTCGGAGAAGGAGATGGCAAAGCGCGCATTGGACCGTACACAGGACCTCTTTGACAACAAGGTCGCTTCGGCCAAGGAACTCGACGAGGTGAAGACAGCCTATGGTCTGGCTCTTGAGGAGTATCGTCATGCGGTGGCGGTTGCCAAAGAGTATCAGATTGACCTGAAGAGTGCCGAGGTGGGACAGCCTATGGTGGTACGCTCGCCAATATCGGGTAAGGTGTTGGGTAATAATTTAGTGATAGGAGAGTATTTGAAAGAGGATGCCGATGCCAAGGTGGTGGTCGCCGACTTGGACAAGGTGTGGGTGAAGGCCAATGTGAGCGAGATGGATGCTCCTTATGTGGATGGTATCAAGGAGGTTGAGGTGAGCTTGGTGGCTCGTCCCGACAGCACGGTGAAAGGGCATGTGGCGTATGTGGGAGGCATCTTAGACCCCGAGACCCGCACGGTGCAGACCATTATTGAGTGCAGCAATCCCCGTCATCTGATGCTTCCGAATATGTATGCTCAGGTGCGTATGCAGGTACAGAATTGCAATAGTATCATCGTGCCCAAAGGGGCCGTGCTGCAGGGCGACAAGAGCCGCTATGTGCTACGAAAGGTGGGCGATGGCTGCTTTGTGCGCACTCCGGTAGAGGTGATTTCTGTAGACGAGCATAGCCTGCGTGTGGTCAAGGGGTTGAAGGCTGGCGATGAGATCGTGATGCAGGGAGGATTCTATCTGGTAGACTTTAAGTAGTGGCAGAATGTTCTTTTATTGTGACCTGTGACCTGTTGATACGTTGAATGGTAATGTCTAATCACTAATCACTGTTCACTAATCACTAAATTACAATCTTCTAATTCCTTTTCGTGTATGATTGATAAATTAGTAGGCTGGGCAATCGACCACAAGGCAGTGGCGGCTGCTATATTTGGACTGCTCTGTGCTGCAGGCGTAATTGCTTGGAACGCGCTTTCGATTGACGCTTATCCCGACATATCGGATACAACCGTGCAGGTGGTGACACAGGTACCGGGCCTTGCCACCGAGGAAATTGAACAGCAGATATCTATCCCCGTGGAACGGGCGCTGGGTGGTATTCCCAACCTGGTTACCATGCGCAGCAAAAATAGTTTCGGCATTTCTACTGTGGTGCTGGTCTTCGACGACGGCGTGGACGACTATTGGGCACGACAACGTGTGACTGAACGGCTGGTAGGGGTTGACCTGCCCTATGGTGCAGTGCCAGAGTTGAATCCACTTACTGCACCTACGGGCGAGATATTCCGTTATATAGTGGAAAGTCCCGACGGCAGCCACGACCTACGTAGTCTTACCGATATCCATAAGTGGACGATTATCCCCTATCTGCGCCAGATTTCGGGTGTGGCAGATGTGAGCAACTACGGTGGTATCACCACTCAGTATCAGATAGAACTATCACCCGAGAAGTTGAGAGAGTATGATGTCTCGCTCAGCGATATAACAGAGAAAGTGGAACAAAACAACCTCAATGCCGGTGGTAGCATCCTTACCGAAGGCAGCCTCAGCTATGTGGTGAGGGGTATCGGCCTTATCAGTGATCTAGAGGGGTTGGGCGACATCGTGGTGAAGACTGTGAACGGCACACCCGTATACCTGAGGGATTTGGGAGAACTGCGCTATGGCAATTTGGAGCGCAAAGGCGTGTTGGGCTATAGCGACGACAATCGCGACTATGAGGATGCTGTGGAGGGAATTGTGCAGATGCTGCGTGGCGAGAACCCTTCGGAGGTGCTGGAACGTGTCCATGCCTCGGTCGACGAGCTGAACAACGAGATATTGCCCGAGGGCGTGCGCATCCACCCCTTCCTCGACCGCACCGACCTAGTGGGCGAGACCCTCAAGACGGTCTCCCATACCTTGTTGATAGGCATGTTGCTGGTGATAGTGGTGCTGATGATATTCTTGGGCAACTTCAGGGGGTCGCTGGTGGTCGCCATCACTATCCCCATAGCCCTGCTGACGGCCTTCGTCTTGATGAAGTTGACGGGCATACCTGCCAACCTCCTCTCGCTAGGAGCTATAGACTTCGGCATCTTGGTCGACGGCTCAATCGTGATGATGGAGAATATCTTGAAGAAACGAGAGCGTCATCCCGAGAAAGAGTTGACCGCTATGGACGTCAAACAGCGTGCCAAAGAAGTGGCTCGCTCCATATTCTTCTCTACGATAATTATTATTACCGCCTACCTGCCTCTCTTTGCCTTTGAACATGTGGAGCGGAAACTCTTCACCCCGATGGCATTCACTGTGGGCTATGCCCTCGTCGGAGCCCTGCTGACAGCCTTGCTGCTCACACCGGGTCTCTCGTTCATAGCCTATCGCAAACCCCGCAAGCTCTATCATAATAAGTGGCTCGAGCGACTCAATAGCAACTATGCAAGGCAAGTGGGCGTGTTGCTGGGCAAAGGCCGTGCCGTATTGGCTACCTTGCTACTTATATTGGGTGGTTCGGCAGTGCTGTCGTTCACCGTGGGTAAAGACTTCCTGCCACCGCTCGACGAAGGGTCGGTTTGGGTGCAAGTGCAGCTGCCTTCGGGTATTTCTATCGATGAGTCGAAGAAGATGGCTGACGATTTGCGCCGTGTGCTGAAAGAGTTTGACGAGACCTCGTATGTGATGACCCAGCTGGGACGCGACGACGAGGGTGCCGAGTGTTTCTCTCTCTCGCATGTGGAAGCAGGCGTGGGATTGAAACCCTACAACACCTGGAAAAGCGGTCGCACCAAGGCCGAGCTGGTTGAGGCCATGGCAGCCGCCATCGAGCAGATGCCTGGCTATTCGGCAGGCTTCTCGCAGCCTATCATCGATATGGTGATGGACCAGATAGCCGGCACTCATAGCGACTTGGCGTTAAAGGTCTATTCCGACGATATTGACGAGGGGCGCCGAGTGGCTGAGGAAATTGCTGCGGTCGTGTCGGGCATCAAGGGTGCCACTGACGTGGCTGTGGACCAAGAGCCTCCCACGCCCCAGTTGCAGATATCGGTCAACCGCGCCAGCATCGCCCAGTATGGGCTGAATGTATCGGACGTGACCGAACTCATCGAGCTGGCCATTGGTGGTCGGGCCATTTCGCAGATTTATATGGGCAGCAAGGTCTACGATATTACCTGCCGCTATGCCGAGCGTTACCGCAACACCCCCGAGGAGATAGGCAATCTGCTCCTCACCACCGCCGACGGGGTGAAGGTGCCCCTCTCGGCAGTAGCCGATATCAAGATGGCCCTCGGGGCCAGCACCATCATGCGCGAGATGGGCCGCCGATACACACTGGTCCGCATCAACCTGCGTGGTGCCGACCTGACTACTTTTGTTTCCGAAGCCGACAAGCAGATAGGGCAGAAGGTCCAGTTCGACCGCGAGAACATCCACCTGCATTGGGCAGGTCAGTTCGAGAACCGCAACCGCGCCTTTGGTCGCTTGGCGCTGGTGATACCCTTGGCTTTGATGGTCATGTTCATCCTGCTCATCTTTGCCTTCAAACGGGTGCGACAGGCCGTGCTGCTAATGGTGGTCGTGCCCCTTGCCCTCTTTGGCGGCATGCTTGCCCTGAATGTGCGAGGCATGACACTCAATGTGTCGTCGGCCGTAGGCTTCATTGCGCTGATAGGTGTAGCCATGCAGAACGGTATTATTATGATATCCCATATCAACCATCTACGTGAGCGGGGCAAGGGGTTGCGCAATGCCGTTGTCGAGGGAGCAGCCCACCGTATGCGTCCCGTGCTCCTAACCGCCTCTGTAGCAGTGTTGGGTCTATTCCCAGCCTCCATATCTACCGGCATTGGCAGCGACGTGCAGCGTCCCTTGGCCACTGTCATCGTCTACGGTCTGATATTTGCCACCATCGTCACGCTGTTCATCCTGCCCACGCTCTACTATCTGTTGGAACGTCAGGTCTTGCGCCGCCAGCATGCTGCCGACGATGAAATTAAAAACGTGACAAATTAAGAATTAAAAATTAAGAATTAAAAAATGGCTGCCGCCCCAACTTCTTAGTTCATAGTACTGTCTAATCAGCAATTTAAAATTGAAAAGTGAAATTGACTGACGCTTTCATTTGTCTAATCACTAATCACCAATCACTAATCACCGAAGAATAAACACCTATCCCAAATGAAGATACTACCACATATCACCCTACTCCTTCTGCTGCTGCCTTCGGTCGCAGGCGCTCAGCAGCTGGACTATACCTCCTATATCAACCGAGTGATGCAGGGCAATTTGGACTATGCCGCCGCTCGGCTCGACCTCTCGGTGTCGCAGGCCGACCTGGCTGCAGCCCGCAAGATTGCCGACCCCTCCATCACGGCCGAATATGGCAACAACAGCGACTGGGACATCGCCATGGGCCAATCGCTCAGCTTCGGACTTGAAAAGTCCATTTCCCTTGGCAAGCGTTCCGCCCGCATTCAAGTGGCACGACAGCAACTCGATGCTACCGAAGCTGGCTTACAGCATTTTGTTCAGACCCTTAGGGCCGAGGCTACACTTGCCTTCCTCGATGCCTTATTGGCACGCGACAGGGCCGTCGTCGGCGAGCTGTCGGCTGCCTATATGCAGTCGCTTTACCAAAGCGACAGCCTGCGTCATGCTGCTGGCGAGATGTCGGAAATAGACGTGCTGCAGACCCTCGTCGAGGCTAGCGTTGCAAGGCAGGACTATCTGGCACTGCTGGCCGAATATCGCAATGCACTTGTGCAGCTCGACCTCCTTATGGGGCAGCCGTTGCAGACCACCCAAGAGGTCGCAGGTCGACTTGAAGACCCACGGCAGTACTTCGACCTAAATAGTCTTCTCTCCGCTGCCGACACCTTGAGGATGGACCTCGTGCAGCAACGCCTTGAGGCCGACATGGCCGCCAGCGAGGTGACCCTGGTGCGGCGCGAGCGTATGCCCGATATCGACCTTGCCTTGGGTGTGAGCCTCAACTCCCGTGTGCGCAACGAGGAGGCACCCGCACCTCAGTTTGTGGGTTATACCGTAGGGGTGGGCATCCCCCTGCCTGTATCCAACCTCAATCGGGGCGAGGTGCGCTCCAGCCAGTTCCGCGCTCAGCAGGCACAAGTGCGTACTGATATGGCTCGACAGCAGGCACAAGCCGAGATCATACAGGCCTACAACAACTACCGCTCGGCCGTCGGCCGACTGGCCAGCTACGATGCCTCCGTTATGGACAATGCCCGTCAGGTGCTGGATGGCAAACGCTACGCCTACCACCGTGGCGAAACCTCGCTGCTCGACCTCATCAACGCGCAACACACCTACAACGAGATTCAGCAAGCCTATGCCGAATGTCTGCACGACTGCATGGCCGCATGGGTCGAGTTGGAGCGCAGTGCCGGCATCTGGGACATCCGTCTCTAGTCTCCTTTTGGGGAGAGTGTGACCCCATTTCCGACAGAAAAGACCATAAACAATCCGACCCTTTGGCGGGTCGGATTATTTTTAGTATATTTGCACCCTCTACCACTATGAAACGGACCCTGTCTATAACTCTGACTATTATGCTACTTGGCATAAGTATGCCAACGTTCGGCAGGGCTATAGATACGGCAAAAGGTGCAGCCGCAAAGGGCGCGACCACCTCCGAGTTGCCCTCTACGGTGGTGACAACCCATCTCGATTTGGTCGACCCCGATGATGGAGAGATCTCCTTGCGCGAGGCTATGCTTTATGCCATGGACGACCCCACGCTGGGCGGTCTCATCACCTTCAACATTCCTGCCACCTTGCCGCTTACGATTGTCCTCAATGCCCCGCTTCCTACTTTGAATGGCGACACCCTCAGCATCGATGGCCTCAACTTGGGTTCCGATGGGGGGCGGGTGTGCCTCAGCGGCGACGACCAGTATCAGCTGTTCCGATTGGAGAGCCAGTCCAGCCTCACGCTTTCCCATCTTGAACTAGTGCATGGCCTTGCCTCTGACGGAATGGGAGGCGCCATCTACTGCCAAGGTGCGGCACTGACGGTCGACCACTGTCGGCTAGCATACAACAGGGTGCTGGTAGCCAACGCCACTACGGCTACCTCCTGCTATGGGGGTGCCATCTATGCTAGTGGCAATGTCGACCTGTCTCTGCAGAACACGCTGCTGGATAGTAATATGGCACTAGTGGCCGAAGGTGCCTGTGTGGGTTCTTATTCCTATGGTGGAGCCATAGCCCTGTCGCAGGCTGCCCACGTTGCGTTGACCAACTGTCGGCTCGAGGGGAACGAGGCAGCCTATGGTGGCAGCATTTTCGCTCAGGCGTCGGGCTCTGCGTCGGGCAGCACCCTACACATCGGTCGATGTTGCTTTTGGGGTAACAGCGCCTCAGTGCATGGTGGTGCGATGAAGACGACCAGTGTACAATATTGGGTGCATGGCTGCACCTTTGGAGGCAACATGGCTACCATGGGTGGTGCCCTTCATTTAGGTGGATCACTCTATCGCACACCCTCTGTCACCAGTTGCACCTTTGTCTCCAACGGGTCACTCTCCTCCTATGGGGGCAGCGCCATCCGTGTCGATGGGCAGCAAACCGCCTTGCAGCTCTGCAACAATCTCTTCGTCCGCAGCACGCCCCTTTCTTTAGCCCGCGATGTCGACGCTCCCGGCAACACCACCCTCCAGTCATGGGGCGACATCATTTCCGTCACCAACCTACCTGCCACGCACATCTTCCCTTTGGGGTTGCCTAATGTCATTGATGCATCTGCCCAATTGGGTGCCTCAGCCATCGATACCGTTGTCGAGGGTGTCCTCCACAGCGTATACCCACCCGTCGCAGAGTCGGCGGCGGCTACTCTCGGAGCCGCCGTTGGACTGGTCGTAGGCACCCAGAGCGCTACCGCCCACTGGGTTCCCAGCGGGTCGGCTGGCTCTTGGGTTAACAATACGGCGGGCATCACGCTCACTTCGTCCGTGGCTGTTGACTCGCTCGACGAGCTGGGTAACCATCGTTCCCCCCTAGGCGGTGCGCAGAGCGTAGGCGCCATTCAGTGGCAGCACCATCAGTTCGACACTGTGGTTCTCTGCCACGAGAGTTCCTACACCCACCTAGGACAGCTCTATACCCTCTCGGGCGACTACGTTGACACACTCTATACCCCTACCGCCCTTACGATCGTTCATCTTCATCTGGTGCTGCAGGCTGACCGCGACAGCCTGTGGGTCGTCGAGGCGTGCGACAGCCTTCTGTGGTATGGCACCACCTACACCTCCAGCACCAATACGGCTACGCACATCTTCCCGAATGCCACTACGTTGGGGTGCGACAGTATTGCACGGCTCCATCTAGTCCTTCATCAGAGCACACACAACAGCCTGTCGGCCACCGCTTGCGACTCTTATTCTTGGCACGAAAACACCTATACTGCTTCGGGCCTTTATGAATATGATTACACTAATTTGGAAGGTTGTCCTAGCACAGATACCCTGCATTTGGTGGTTAACCCAAGTGACGCGACGACTGAGGCGCTTGTGGCCTGCGACAGCCTTGCTTGGAATGGGACGACCTACTATGCTACTACCAATATACCCACCTATTCTACTGTCAATCAAGCGGGCTGCGACAGTACGGTCACGCTCAATCTGACGGTTCTCCACGGAACACATACAAGTCAGACTGCCACTGCTTGCGAATCATATGCTTGGCATGGTGAAGACTATACCTCATCGGGAGTCTATACTTATGACTACACCAATTCAGACGGATGTCCGAGTACTGATACCTTGCATCTGACCATCAGCAACCATACCGACATGGCATATCATGTCACCGCCTGCGATAGTTTCTTATGGAATGGAACGACCTACAACCTTTCGGGGACCTATACCTATGACTATAGCCAGCCGGGCTCCAGTTGCACCAATGTGGACACCCTATATCTGACCCTCCATTATGGAACACACAACAGCCAGACTGCAACCGCTTGCGACTCTTATTCTTGGCACGAAAACACCTATACTGCTTCGGGCCTTTATGAATATGACTACACCAATGCCGATGGTTGTCTTAGCACAGATACCTTGCATTTGGTAGTCAACCCAAGTGACGCGACTACTGAAGTGCTTCTGGCCTGCGACAGCCTTGCGTGGAATGGGACGACCTACTATGCTACCACCAATATACCCACCTATTCTACTGTCAATCAAGCGGGCTGTGACAGTACGGTCACACTCAATCTGACGGTTCTCCACGGAACACATACAAGCCAGGCTGCCACCGCTTGTGAGTCGTATTCTTGGCACGACAACTCCTATGCTGCTTCAGGCATCTATACTTATGACTACACCAATTCAGACGGATGTCCGAGTACTGATACCTTGCATCTGACCATCAGCAACCATACCGAC
>JAEEGL011800949.1_pt1 | contig 31721 bp, 23 predicted proteins | sample 9134231 | NCBI WGS metagenome assembly JAEEGL01 (sample SAMN16246548, study PRJNA631951) | gut metagenome | biome: gut microbiome; feature: rumen; material: fiber-attached | host: Bos | place: Iran: Karaj | collected 2018-10 | reverse complement strand
CGAAGATATTGAATGCTTTGGCAATAACGGGCTGCAAAAGGATGCAAACATAAGGCTTTTGGCCAAGCGAAACAGCCTGACGGATGCTTGTTATGTCGGTGATATACAGGGTGATTATGATGCCACGTTGAAAGCCGGATATAAGTTCATCCACGCAAGATACGGTTTTGGCAGCATAGATACTGACGTTCCGTACATAGAAAGATTTTCGGATCTGACGCTGGTCGTTCCACAGGTCATAGGATAAGCCCCGAAAGGGGCTTTTGTTTTACAAATTTTTAAAACCTTTTGCTTATCTGAATATCCTTATCTGAATATCCTGATAACTCCATATACCTTGCCAAGAATCTGGCAGTTGTCAACGATTATCGGATCCATGGTATCGTTCTCGGGCTGGAGGCGGATATGATCCTTCTCCTTGTAATAGGTCTTGACAGTTGCCGAATCATCGATCAGAGCTACCACCATTTCGCCGTTCTCGGCGGTGTTCTGCTGGCGTACGATGATCCTGTCTCCGCTGAATATACCTGCATTTATCATTGAGTCGCCCTTGACGTTGAGCATGAAACTCTGTCCCTTGGAAAGTTCCGATGCGGGAAGAGGGAAGTACTCGATTATATTATCATCTGCAAGAAGGGGCTGGCCGGCTGCAACGTTTCCGTACACGGGAATGCTGGTCATCTCGGTTCTTACCATCTGGAATGAATCATCACAGATCTCAATGGCCCTGGGCTTGGAAGGGTCTCTTTTTATATATCCCTTGCGCTCAAGAGCTTCCAGGTGGGAGAAGACGGAAGAGGTGGATTTCAGTTGCACCTTCTCACCGATTTCTCTGACAGTGGGTGGATAACCCTTTGCAAGGATGGTTTCTTTGAGATATTCGAGGATCTGTTCCTGCTTGAGAGTCAGTTTGCTGAAGTCCCTCATAAATACTCCTTTCAAACATTTGTTTGCATAGAGTATAGCACATTTGTTCTGGAATGCAAACATATTTTCGAATAAAAAAAAGACCTCCGCATGAAGCGGAGGTCAATATTTTAAATTATCAGCCAAATACTACGAGAGGCCATGAATCAGCGGGAACGAGTCCGATGTAAGTCTTACCGGGGTTAACGATAAGGGGAGTTCCGTCTGCGTTCATGTAGATGGTGTGTCCGACTACATCCTTGAACCAGGTAATGGCAACTGCCTTGCCGTTGGTAAGATAATAACCGACTCCCGAACCGATGGCACCGTAGATCATGTAGCCGTTTCCGTCATACTCCATCATGGGTGCACACTGGATGATAACGTTCTTGAAGGTAACCTGCTGATAATCCTCGGCATCTTTTACAAACACTCCGTTCTCATGGAAATCGTAGGTTCCGGTCGCTCCATTGTAAATAAGGTGGGTAGCGTTATGAGGGAAAGGAAGTGAAAGATTGGTCGCGGGAACACCTGCGGGAAGATCGTTTATACCGAAGTTGAATCTGTTCTGTGCAGCTGTAAGATCGGTATAGTAAGGTGACATGCCTGCAGCGGCGATCCTTCTGGAAGCTTCGCCCGCAAGGCAGTACTCGGTGTACCAGCTGGGCTTTCCGTTGGGGATCCTGCTGAATCCGCCGGAAAGATGGGGAAGCTGATAAAGTGCAATGAAAGGATTGATATAAACGGGACCGCCATCGTGGATCAGGATAGCGTTGTACTCGTTAGCAAGGATGATATTGGTGGGACGTGCGGAACGGATATTACCGATGCGGGCTACGGAATTGTAATCCTTATAGATAGCCATCATTCTGGTAACTCTGTTGTTCTTGGTAGAGTTTACAAGTTCATAAACGATATCTGCTTCTGCGAGTCCGTAATGGGGAGCAGCGATCTTGTCGTTATCGATCATGAATGCGACTGGGCGCTGAAGCTCGGGAGCGGCGGTGGGAAGACCGGTGAGCTCATTGATGCCTGCAATGGCCTGTGCATCCGTGGAAGGAACTGCGGCAAGTGAAACTGCAAGGATCGCAGCGGCGATCACGGAAGTGATGCCTTTGAAAATTCTTTTTCCGAAAATCATTATTATCCTCCTAATCTGTGATCTGGAAATCACCCCTAACGTTTTAATTATAATAAAAACACTGAATTTATTCCATAGAAAAAAAGATGGGAAAAACATAAAAAAATATTTGACATCCGAAAATATGTTCGATATAATCCAAACAGAACAAATGTTCAGAACATATATTCGGAGGCGGATATGAACAGAGATATTTTAAATTCACTGCAGAACAGATTCATACTTGGGATATCCCTTACGGTGATCACAATGGTGCTGGTCCTTGCTACGGTCATAAGAACAAGTGCCGGGAACGTGACAGCGGAAGATGAGGGTACCGAATATTATAAATATACGACCATGTACAGAGTCGGCGCAGGGGACACCCTCACATCCATAGCGGAAGAATATATGGATGATATCCATTATTCATCCCGTTCGGAATACATAAGAGAGATCATGAAGATGAACGGTATGACTTCGGATGACGAGATCAGGAGTGGAGAGCTTATCTGCGTTTGCTATTATTCTTCCGAACTGCGCTGATCATTATCGGAATTTTCCTTATCTGCATCATCCCTGCTCCGGGATCCGTCATCTGCTTCGGGCGGTTTTTCCCTGAGAGTCACAACGTTCGCAGCATGCCTCCTGCTGTCTTCAAACTGAGCCGCATAATGCTTTCTTGTTGTATTAACATCCTTGTGGCCCAGAACATCCGCAACCAGATATATATCACCCGTCTCTCTGTAAAGAGCGGTTCCGTAGGTACTCCTCAGTTTATGGGGAGTGATTTTTTTCAGGGAAGTCAGCCTGGAAGAGTATTTTTTTACCAGCTTTTCAACAGCTCTTACGGTGATCCTCTTGTTCTGCAGTGACAGGAATAAAGCGTGTTCCGATCCGGGCTCCGCATTTATCTTTTCCCGTTCTTCAAGATGATCCAGTAATGCGGCTTCTACTTCGTCGCCAAAATAAACAACAGCTTCGTTACCGCCCTTTCTGGTAACCTTAATTCCGCCGTTGTGAAAATCGATATCCTTGATATCGATCCCTACACATTCGGACACACGGATACCGGTTCCCAGAAGAAGAGTAAGGATGGCAACATCTCTTGTTTTGGTTCTGGCGTGATATACCAGTTCTTTTTCTGTCAGGCCTTCTCCGGATTCTACCATGTCAAGAAGCCTTGCAACTTCATCCGCATCCAGTCGGATGATCTCTTTTTCGTGGATCTTTGGAGGCATGACAAGTTCGGCCGTATTCTTAGAGACCTTTTCTGTCTCGAAAAAATATTTATACATACTTCTCAAAGCAGAGAGCTTTCTGGCTTTTCCTCGTTCTCCGTTAACCACGGTCCTTCCGTCTTTCTCGTACAGAGTAACGTTTTCAAGATATTCCTCGATATCGGTCCTGCAGATCTGCTCAAGTATACCGATCTTAAAATCCCTGATCTCCGTATTTTTAAGCGACGGATTGTTTTCCTTTAAGAATTCAAAGAACATCCGTATATCGTACGCATAGGCAAGCCTGGTACGGGCGGATGTATTGGTTTCGATGGATCTGAAATATTCCTTCAGCCAGGAGGGAAGAGTATCAAGAACAAGCCGCATTTTGCGGATATTATCCCTTATCTGGGCATCATGATAATTTTCATCGTTTAAAACAGCCATATATACCTCTTTTTTATGCATTTTGATTTTATCATAAATATGACTGAAGATTTACACAAAATGCCGTTTATGATAGAATTAACAAGTATTTCTCTGCATTTTTTGAGATTTCCGAAACATTTTTTATCCGGGGGCATATTATGAAAAAAATTCATAATATTTATATAAGTCTCTTAATTCTTTTTGTTCTTATTTTTTGTTATTTCCCACTGAGATCAAATGCCGCAGACCGAATTCCTTCCAGAGCCATTTATGTTGTTTATGATGATTCGGGAAGTATGATCCACAACGGATCACAGAAAGTTGATACCTGGTGTCAGGCAAAATATTCAATGGAAGTCTTTGCCGCAATGCTGGGCGAAAACGACACCATGAACATATACGTCATGAGTGATTACGTTACATCATCTTCCAAGGGCCCCAGGATCGTTCTCAACGGAAGCGACGGTCCCGAAGTTAACGTAAAAAAAGTTCATGACATGATCACTTATGCGGATGAAACACCCTTTGACTCCGTAAAAAAAGCATTATCCGATCTGGAAAAAGATGATTCGGATGAGAAGTGGCTTGTTATCCTTACTGACGGCGTTTTCAATATGGGCATCGAACCCGATCAGGTAGAACCCTATCTTCAGTCCAAGAGTGATGATATAAATATAGTCTTTCTCGGAATGGGTGCGGACGCAGCTTCCATAACGGATATGCCCTCCCAGAATATCTATTACGAGCATGCAGAGACCAATTCCCAGATCCTTTCCAAGATCACCGGAATATGTTCAAGGATCTTCAATTACGACAGACTCTATGTTGATGCATCAACCGGAGAATTTACATTTGATGTTCCAATGTCGGAACTTGTGATCTTTGCACAGGGTGAGAACGTATCCATCAACGGACTGTTCAATCCGGACGGCGGAGCAATAAGTTATACCGGTACTCCCGTATCCGTAAGATACAGCGAGAAGGCTACCAGCAGAACGGATTACTCCAACTTCAATAATCCCATAATAGACAAAGGGCTTGAAGGAAGCATCACCACTTACCGCGGTATGTATGATGCGGGAACTTATAAAGTTGATGTCTCCAATGCCAAAACTCTTGAGATCTATTACAAGCCCGCTGTGGAGATCATGGCCTATCTTGAAGATGATGAAGGAAACCTGATCCCTTATACCGACGGAGTACCCGCGGGAGATTACATCATTAAATTCTCCTTCGTAAAAGAAGGCACGGATGAACCTGTGGGAGAATCGGGACTTCTTGGAGATGTTTCCTACGAAGCAAGGCTTTATCACGAAGGAAGCAGTGACGGCAGGACATACACTAACGGTGACAGGATAACGGTAGAAGAGGGACTCTACAGTATAGATGTAGGTGCGGAATACCTCAGATACCATACGGTATCAACGGAACTGGAATTCACAGTATTTTGCGACAAGGAGATCTCTTTCCGAAGAACCAATTCACCGCAGTATGTCATCGATAAGGATGGACTTGTAAGTAATGATCCCATTGAGATAAAAGCTCAGATCGAAGGAAGGGATTTTACCCCCGAAGAATGGTCGCTGTTTGATGCGGAACTTTTTATTTACGATGATTCCGAACAAAGGATATTGCTTGAATATAAAAAAGGCGATGAACCCGGAACGATCTATCTGACGCCTTCCCTTACCGATAAAGGGAGCATGGGCAGTGAATTCGGGAATATCATTTATGGTCTGACTTCAAATACAAGTATAGGACAACAGGACTGGATAGGAAACTTTGATGATCAGGTACCTGTAAGGGATGACAGACCCTGGTGGGTGAAAAACAGGGATCTGATGATAAAACTTCTCATAGGACTGGGGATCCTGCTTCTGATCCTTGGTTACATTCCGGGAATCAAGCATTATCTTCCCAAGAATCTCAAGTCCCAGCCGAATGTGACCTGTCAGACATTAAAAAGACCCAGAAAAACATCCTACGGTAAAGGGCAGCTGAGTAAGAATACATTATCAACCATACTTCCCTATGTTCCTCAAACCGGTTCCGTAAGATGTGTGCCAAAGAACTCAAGCGGTACGAAGCTTATGCTTAAGGCAAAGGGTCCCAGGAAAATGGAAGTAACAAATACTTCGAAGTTCGCCGGCAACGATAACGTAACATTCAATTACAATCCGGTAGAAAAAGATTATAAGAAAAAACTTCTTATATCCGCAAATACCACGATAGTTACCAAAACAACCGAAGTTGAATATACATGTACTTTAAACCAGTGATGTGACTTTAAATTTGTTTACGGAGGGTAAATATATGAACGCACCTACACTGATCGTCGGACTCGGAGGAAAAGGTTCTGACGTAGCATTACGTGTTTCGAGAATGGTAAGCGATGAGCAGAGACAGCGCATTGCTTTTGCTGTATTTGATACCGATGTTAATGAACTCAGGGTCATTAAGGAAAAAAATCCCTTTGTTCATACCATTCAGACTTCAACCAAGCTTTCTGTAGGCCAGTACCTCAGTATCGATGACCATGCAAGAGAGACCTGGTTCCCCATCAATGCGATACTTAACAGCAAGACTCTTACGGAAGGTGCCGGCCAGGTACGTGCCGTATCAAGACTTGCCTTTGAGACCGCCGTTAAGGCAGGAAAGATGGAAGAACTCCATGCTGCTATTGAAAGCCTTTACCAGCTTGAGGGTGGCGGATATCAGCAGGCTCTTCGTGTTATCATAGTAAGTTCCCTTGCCGGCGGTACCGGTTCCGGACTTATACTCCCCGTTGCTTTATATATCAAGAATTATCTTGCTACCAGATTTAACCAGAGTGCGAATATCACCCGTGGTTTCTTCCTTCTTCCCGAAGTTTTCTACGGTGTGATTACCGGACAGGCTGAAAGAAACAACCTTAAGAGCAATGCTTATGCAACCTTAAGAGAGATAGATGCATTTCTCATGAAGGGAGATGCAACCCTTCCTTCCAAGTATCTCGATTCCGTAAAGGTTGATTTCCCCGGAGTCGCTTCCGATGAATATGAGGAATACAACATCAGACCTTTCGATTTCTGCTTCCTTTTCGATGCCCAGAATATTGACGGCAACAAGCTGGCTACCTTTGAAGATTATCTTGATCATGCGGCAAACTGCATCTATGCACAGTCCATAGGTCCCATGAACAAGAGAAGCAATTCCTCAGAGGATAACACCATCCGTAAGCTTGCTCAGGAAAGAGGACGAAACAGATATGCAGGTGCAGGAACTTCCCTCCTTACATATCCCACTGATACCGTAAAGAGATACCTTGCATTAAACTGGGCTAAAGAAAGCACCTCCGGCGTATGGCTCATGTTTGACAAGGAATTCAGGGCCCTCAGAAAACAGGATGCGGAAAAGCGCAGGATGGGTGTTCATACTCCCGACAGAGACAGAGCATCAAGCTATATCGGTTCTGTTGAAAACAATGCTAAGAACAAGGTTCCTTTTGCAAGGATCGTACAGGATTCCTGTACCGTTTATTCCGAATCCGGAGAAGCTGTGGGATACAGCTGGACCGAATATATGGATGCTCTCCAGCAGAAGATCGATGAAGACAGCGAAGAATCGGGTGCTGAAAAGCTGGACGGCTTAAAGGCTGACGCAACTAATTCCATAAATGGTATCGAGGTTCCCCAGGAAGGATCCTATGATGATGTTTATGATGCATTTGTAAGCACCTATGACAAGATCAAAACATACAGAAGACAGGTCACAAAGCATGTTGAGACCGCATCCAGTGCCATAGCTTATTCTCTTTTCCATACAGATGATGAGGAATCCGAAGGCCTTAATTCAGATGCAGGAAAGGCATTCGTTCTTGAAAAGTATATGAGAACCGGTGCAGGTAATTTCATTCATCCCTGTGCAGTAAGACTTTTCCTTTATCATGTTGCAAAGGATATGACTGCAGAGATCGAGGATGTTAAGGAAAGGATAAAGAAGGATACTTCATATTTCGAGAATTTCGAAAATATGGCTTTCGGTGACGGAGATGACATAAAGGATACCGTCAATGACCTGGAGCGCACCAAGAAAGTTTCAATTCTTGACAAGCTTAAGAAACGCCTCAGCACCGAACTTGAAGATGTCATTCAGGCATATCATCGTTACATTCTCATGACTGATGAAGAGAAGATGCATAACATCTATCTCTCCGTACTTGAAGAAGGTCTTGAATATGTAAAGGGTCTTATCTCCGCATATGAGAAGTTCTTTGATTCATTCGAGAATAAGATCACCGGTATGCAGAGAGAGATCAGGGACATCGAAGGAAAGTATGCAAATCAGGCAGGAAAGGCTGCCAGATATGTCTGTGCTTCAAAAACATGTCTCAATAAAATGCTTGAAAACATGCCTTATACCGGCGGTGTTCTGGAGATAGATTCGGATCTTTGCAAAGCTATTTATTCCCGCGTAAAGACATATGCCACACGTAAGATAGTTTCTGAAGACGGTTCCTATTTCCAGAGTCTCTTTGACAATGACATCATCGGATACTACGAGAAGGAGCTTATCGAGACTTACGGTGGTGAAGTCAATATGGATATCATTACCGCCATCGAAAAAGAAGCAGCTTACGAGCATGACATTTATGACGAGGATGAGATCAAAAACTACGTTGTACATGTCATTAAAGAAGCCAAGGATCTTGCAGCTCCTTTCATTGAAAAGCCTATGGGAGAGGAGAGACTTCCCATTAATTCCTGTGCATACAATGATAAGCTGAGCCCTAATGATGATTCACCCAGAGCCATGCTTGTTGATGAACAGCTTAAACAGTTCGGCGGAGAGACCGATCCCGATATTCCCATTAACCAGATACTTTTCTATAAATCCTTCTACGGACTCAGGGCAAACGATCTTTCCAAGTTCGCGCCTCCCAAGAAGGGAACCACTCATGACAGATCCGCAGGTGAATATTTCAAGGCTTATTATGAGCTTGTCAGCAAGATCTATCCCGATCCTCAGAAGAGCCTTGTTATCACACCTCATATAGACAGATGGTGGCATATCGTAAGCAAGATGCCGGATCTTGACGATGAAAACCAGGAGAATCAGCTCAACAGGATCTATGCCGCATTCTTCTGGGGATTTGTAGAGAACATTTTCTCTCTTTCCCAGTTATCAAATGAAACTTTTGTTTACAGGATCCAGGAACAGAAGATCATTTCCAAGAACTTCGAAGACGGAGATAAGCTGATCGTTTCCAACGGTTCTTATTGCGATAAATTTGATGAAGTTCTTGATGCCATTACAATTTTCCCTGAACTTGTTGACGGAATACTTAACTATGTTCAGGAAGAACTTGATAAGGACCTTTATGAAGGATGCAGGGGACTTGATAATGCTCTTATCGCTAACTGCAATAATTTCGGATTACCTGTTAAGGGAGTATCCGCAAAGGATTCCGGCAAACGCTCCGTATTTGAATTCCCCTTCGAATACAGAAGATCCGTCAAGAGTGAAAGTTACGATGATAATGATGCCCTGAGAATGGCTGAAGTAATACTTCATGAAACCGAAAGAGTGATCAAGGAATTCTGTTCCGACAGCGAGTTTGCGGAAACCCTCGGAGAGTTCTATGAGGATCATTTCAACAGACTTTTGGATGCTGTTATCAAGAATGATCCCAAGGGCAAGAAGATCGGGTCCGATTATCTCTTCACTGCAGTATCCACCAAGATCGCAGATAAATTTGAAGAGATAGGCATGAGAAAGAAGTCCAGGGATATCAAGGACAAGATAAGAGAGCTGACTCAGGGATAATAAATGTATTCAGTAATAATCCAGAATCAAAATTTAATGAAGAAATTCCGGGATTATTACCCCCTCTTCGTTGAACTGTTCCAGAACGAAGATGTGGGCTGCTGTACATGGGTAGAATCCGGAGAAGATATCTCCACATCTCTTCCGGGTCTTACTGAACTCATTGAAGGAAAAAAGGAATGGAGAGCCGTTATCGTCCGTGATATGAACGATGAAGTTAACGGCTGTTTCGAATGCAATTCAGCCAATCCTTATGATTTTATCCTTAACAGCAGAGAAAACATTTTGGAGAGATCTCCCGTATCGGAAGATAACGATATACATGTGCCTGTTGAAGAAAGTCCCATTCCCATCATAAGGCTTTCACAGATGCTTGGAGGTGTACCTTCTCCTGAGCTTTTCTTTGAATCCAATATCGATAAGGGAGACAAGACCAGGCCTCCCAAAGATGTATTCATATCAAGAGGATCCGAAGAAGACGAGAAGAAATATGAGGAACTTGTCAGAAAATATGATTTTGACGGCAAGGCTCCTTGCGAAGTGATATTTATCACTCTGAAAAATGCAGAACCCAAGAGCATCAGAGAAGATGTTAAGGCTAAGTGGTCCATAAGAAAAGAAACTGAAGAGACAACTGATTTCTGCAGAAGAAACAGATATTCTTCATGCAGCAGATTTCTTGTATATGAATATTTTTCGGAAGGCAGGATCCAGAGAGAAGAAGATCTCTTTAATTTCTGGTGCTGTGTGATGCTTATGGCAAGGGAAGATATAACTCCCAGTTCACTTCAGGCATACAGATTATATAAGGTCAAAACTTCTTTTGATCTTTTGGCTATGAAAGAGTGCTTTAGGGAAAAGGCTGAAGAACTTTACGGATGCAGGAATTTTGTTGAAAAAGAGATCAGGCGTGAGATAGAAAAAAGGCTCAATGAAAAACAGCCCATTCCTCCTTACAGAATGACTTTGTCGGTATCTCCCGAACTTCCCGCACATATTGATGTTATGGTCAATCATCACTCCTTCAAATTCTGTCCGAAGAGTGTAAATGATGATCTGGTGAAATGGAAAGCTGCGAGAAGTAATTCGGAAAAGAATCTTTCCAAAGTCTATATCAGTTCGGAAAAAGCACTTGATGACAGTTCTTCCGTTGTCAGACAATGCGGAAGATATGAAGAGAGTCAGGTCTATGCACTGGATAAATATGACAGACGCCTGATGGAAGAGGAATTATCCGAGACTTTCGATAAGATAATCCAGATGCAGACCAAGATCTCATCCATAAAAAACAAAACCGATGAAAGAACCGAAAAAGCTTCAGCTTCGGTTGTTGAATCCATAAAGAAGAGAATAGACATCCCCACTGCCATGGAACTCGGTCTTTGCCTTCTTGCAGGCATCATCCTGGCTGTGGTTCCCGGACTTATCTTTAAGATGAAATATCATTACGGCGGATTTAAGGGAGTTCTCTTTAATCTTTTATTCATGGTATTTTTCTTTGTCGCAACAGAAATGCTTCTCCTTTTGTGGAAGAAGATCTCACTGAGAAGAAAGATCCATGCATTTAATGATGCCATGAAAGACAATATGGATGATCTTTCCGATAATATGGACCGTTTTTCGGAATTTGTAAGTAATATAGTTTCCCATTCGAGAGGAAAGAATTATCTTCAGCAGCTGGAAGACAGAAAATATGATTCTTCTTCAACCATCCCCGATCTTCAGCTGCATTTGAACAGTATTAACAAGACTCTGGAAAGACTGAAAAAATGGGCTGAAGGATTCGGTATTTCAATCAGTGAAGAGTATTCATCCGAAAGGGAATACGCATTGAATTACAACATCCTTCCCGAGAATAATTCCCTTTATACCTTTGAGACAGGGGAAGATCACAGAATACCCCTCAACAATGAAGGAGATCATATCAATTCACCCTTCAGGTTCATAAATGGATTAAACCTCCAGCGAGAGGAACTTTTCAAAGATGCGTGAAGAACTGATCCGTGTGGCAACCTGCATTGGTCTTATGTACGCGCTTACATTAAGCCATTGCATTGTCAAAAGCAAAAAAGAAAACCGTCATAAAATGGCGATAATGCCCCTTGTATCACTTATATACGGCATTGTCACCATAATCTTCATGTTCAGGGAATTCAATGCACCTGTATTTGAGGGAAATCTTATCCTTAACTATATCCTTAAGGATAAGAATATTCTTGTGAATTCACATTTCTATACCGGTTATGTACTTATCAGGATCCCGGTTTTCGCCATCATATGTGGGATATTCGGAAGTGCACTGGTTCCATATAAAGTCATCAGTTATTTCTATGAATATGATGAAAGATATGACAAGTGGTTCCTTAAGTCATCCCAGGTTCCTTTCAGGGATTTCTTCAAGGTATTTAAATACGCATCAGTCATACTCAGTGGTCTTGTGCTTGGTATCTGCTGGGAGTTTTCATTAAAGGATGCTACTTTTACATCCGTTATTTTCCCTTTTATTCCACAGATGGTCATTACTGAGTTCAGTCTGTTCCTTGACGGCCAGACTGCAGCCGAATACTCCAAGAACATTTCCGGTGAGGATTCTTATTCGAGAAAGATAAGGAATTTCTACAAGATGAGAGGGATTTACGATACCTTATTCCCTCATGAGATCCTTGTTTCCGGAACAGGCTGCGATGATATCAATAAATCGAATGTCTCCGATCTTCTTGAAGAAATGAAATCTTCGGATGTTATTCATGAGCAGAAGGTGGCCGAATTCTTCAAGGCTGTAGGCTCTGATGATGATTATGATACTGATGACATTCTTGCTTCCATGAAGCTATTGCAGGGTAAAAATGTTATCTTTTACAATCCTTTCTACAGAGATCTTGGAAAATATCTCATCCTTCCCATTCTGAATACTCTTTTGTCGGGACAGTACTGTCTCTTTGTTGTAGGCAGAAATTCCTCCAAAGAAGATGTCACAAAATGGGTCTCCGAAATGCTTGATGAATACGGCAAGATAGAAAGCTTCTGGAGAGTCAGTGAACTTAAATTTTCCGATCCGGAATTCGAGATAGGTGTTGTAGGATTCAATTCACTTTATGATGTGAATGTGATGAATGCCAACAAGACTTTTCTTGATAATGTCGGATTTGTCTTCCTGCTTGAAGCATCACTTATCATCAATACAGGTCAGATCGGACTGGGACTTCTTGCAGACAGTATGGAGCATCACGGAAGAAAGCCCGTTTATTGCGTGGCTGACAGGATCACAGACGGCCTGGTTGATACACTTTCTCACATTATCCGTGATGAGATCACTGAAGTATCCGCACCTCCCATTTCCAGAAATATGCATACTTTCATAGGATGGAAAGCAGAAGGCGATTATCTCAGACAGCGTCTTTTTGACAAACAGACCAAGTACCTCGGTAACGGTATTGAACTTGCAAGTGTTGCCATCAAAAACCAGATTCCGAAGGTTTCATGGTTCGGTGAATCGAAAGCTCCCCTTAAGGATATCAAATGGATAGCCGGTCAGTATTTTTCTTCGATCTGCAGATTTATGAATATCCCTGTCCAGCAGGAGAGCATGTATGACAGGATTGAATTTATTCCCGATCTCTGGAGCGCTCCTTTAACGGATGAGCAGTTTGTTATCGCGGAAGATGAGTTTACCAATCTTTTTGCTACCATAAGAACATTCCTATCAAGAGGAAAGACTCAGACTTTCGTAAATGTATTGTCTGAAGATTACCTGCTCAGGGATTATATGCGCATGAACACACAGATGTTCATCTCTAATCCCGATGCGATCCCCTGCATGGTACCCGGCTTTGCAAAGTCAGAAAGAAACACTCTGATAAAGCTCTTATTCCTTATGCAGTATCGTGATGTGTCAGAAAGTGAAGTACTTAAAGAGTTTTCACTTGCGGGAACATCATCGGACGATGCAATGCATCTGCTTTCGACGCTATTGGAAAAATACATGGATCTTGATAACACGATCCTTACCATTCGTGTGGACAGATCCTCGCTTTCAGCAGGTGTCATCGGCGGAGAAACATTATTCTCCATTACTCCCGCTACATTCCGTGAGATATTCGGAAGATCTCTTTCTACGGCATATTATGTGTGCGAGGACGAGACTACTAAGGATTATCTTGATGCAAGACTTTTCGGGAATGTTACCCAGACCCTGATGCCCGGATACCTGCTTTCATTTGACGGCAAGTACTATAGAGTGGTGAACGTTACCGCTAATAACGGTGTTGTTCTTCACAGAGCTTCGGACCTTTACGATGGCAGAAAATACTACAGACAGATCAGACGTTATAAATTTGCTCCTTTTGAAGTCAGCGACATCAGGGAATTAAGGACTGTTACTGATGTAGAGATAGCCAGGATTGAAATGGATATAGATGTATCCACTACCGGTTATCTTGAAATGAACAGTCTCGGAGATCTTAAATCGGCCAAGGTCAATGACCTTTCTGAAGATCCCAGGATCTCTGATTATTCAAGAAAGTATCATAAGAAAAATGTACTTCGCATCAAACTTCCGGGAACGGATGATAAGATGAGATTTACTGTATGTATGCTTCTTTCCGAAACATTCAGAAGCATATATCCGGATGCATGGCAGTATATCGCAGCTCTTACTGTTATTCCGGATGATACCAAGGGTATCCTTAACCATATGATCTATACCCTTGAAGGTGATCCGGGTGACGAATATATCTACATTGTAGAAGACAGTGAGCTTGATCTGGGGCTTATTGAATCCGTTGAAAAGAACCTCGGTAAATATCTTGAACTAATTACGGATTTCCTTAACTGGCATTTTGAGAAATTAAGAGAGCCTCTTCCCAAGGATCCCAAGTCAGTTAATCCTGTAATGCCTGATGTTAACTTCAAGCGCAAGAAACTAATCCCTGCACTTCTTGATAAGATTGCTAATTTCTTCGGTTTCGGCAAAAAGAAGGATGATGCTGAACAACAAAACGGTAAGTGGACTAACATTACCCGGTATTCTTCGGAAAATGTTAATCCATGGGAAGTTCAGGAAAATGCTGCAGACACTCCCGAAAATACCGAAAAAGCAGTCGAGAAGCCGGAGAATGTTAACAGCGCTAAATTCACTTCTGAAAGTTTCAGCGGCGATATTTATTCTGATCCATCAGGTCCTGATATAGCCGATATATCTCATTCAGACGGTTCCGACATTTTTGATGAGACCGGTCTTGATGAAGATACCGAATTCCTTGAAAGACAGTTTAAGGAAAAGGGAATACTTTCAAGAAAGCATACAACCTATAAGGATGAAGCTTTCCTTCAGTTTGGATTCGGTCACTTTGATTCCAGGCTTAAACTTGATGAAATAAGAAAGTATCTTACTGCCCGTGGTTTTGCAGATAACGAATACAGAAAAGCAAGACTTCGTGATGCTATGGAAGATTCCATGATCGATCTTCAGGCAGAGACACACTGTGATTTCTGCGGTATGCCTTTAACAGGAGTAAGTTTCGAACAGCTTAACGACGGCAGGATCAGATGTAATGACTGCTCATCCACCGCCATTAATTCTGTACAGGAATTCACAAAACTGTATTATCAGTGTCAGACCCTTATGGAAGGATTTTTCGATATTCATTTTGATGTTGATATCGATGTAAAACTTGCAGATGCTAAAAAGATCGCCAGAGGCTGGGGAGGCGTTTACAAACCCACTTCAGAGGTTGATGAAAGAGTACTTGGATTTGCAAGACAGATGTTCGGTAAGTTTGATATCTTTGTTGAAAACGGAAGTCCCAGACTTGAGACCATCAGTACACTGGTACATGAGATGACTCATATCTGGCAGTACACCAACTGGGATGAGAAGGAACTAAAGAAAAAATATCCCAAGCAGGATAACAGGGATATGATCTATGAAGGCATGGCCGTATGGGTTTCCATTCAGTTCCTTTATATGATAGGAGAATATTCCTATGCAAGGAAAAAAGAGATCCTGACCCTTAACAGGGGTGATGTATACGGAGAAGGTTATAAGCTTTTCCTTCAAAAGTACCCCATGGTAAAAGATTCATCAATGCTCATATATTCACCTTTTAAACTGTTCCCGCCACTGGATGGAGAATGAAATGAAGAGTTTACTGGAATGCTACAACGAAATATATGAGACTCTTAACGGTTTTAATTCAGACGCAGCTTCAATCGTACATGATATAGAAAACAGGCTGAAAAAACGCAGTGAGGAGATACCTGCCCGTATTGAGAATCTACAGATCAGGTTAAAAAAGATCGATGAATACGAATCCCTTATTCTTGATCTTATCAGGCTTGCCAAGATGCATATTACAAGTCTTAATCTGCCCACCATTGAAGTCCCTGCGGGTTACAGGATAAATCTTAACAGACTTAACTTTTGGGCAAATATGATAGATCCCATGTCTGAAGATGACGTGTACGCCCAGAGGATCTATCTTGTTGGATCCTGTGATCTGGAATTTCTTTCTGTTAAACGTGAAGAGTACAGGGCAAAGATAGTTCAGCTTGATGATGACTATAATCAGAGTGCTCCCGAAGAAATCAAAAAGCTTGAAGATGCATATCTTGAGATCATCAATTCAAAGAATGCCTTTCTTGAAAGCGACGAATTTACCGGTTTTGCACGCAGAGTCATTGATGAGCATAAGATGTGTCTTGTGGGACATGAGGATGAACCTTATGAGTTTCGGGAATTACCTCTTGACGGAACAAGTGACGATAAGACATATATTAAATCCCTTCTTGGTGATCTGTATGACGAAGATGCAGGTGTCATATGTTTACCCCCCGAACCTCCTGAGGAAGAAGATTTTAAAAAAGAATCTGAAGAGTTATCGGAATCAGAAGAAATACCGGAAGAAAGCCGGGAAGATGAAGCTGAAGATGAATCTGAAGATGAATCCGATGATAATCCCGCAGGCGGCTCTTCCGGCAATTCATATGTTGATGATGATATAACCGAATTTGTAAAAGAATGAGATTATTAAACAGATTATTCGGGATGTTCCGAAAAAAGAAATTCAATATACAGAACAAAAACGGTGAAAATGATAAGATTTTCATCATTGTGATATGTATTGTTTCATTTATCGGCTTCTTCGGTTATTTCTATAACTGTCTTCACAGGGAACAGGGATTCCAGTTTGACATATATAATAAGATCACACAGTCCCTTCCGGAGAATTTCACGGATATCTTTTCAAATATCCAAAACGGTGATTTTTCAAGTCTCCTTGAAGGCTTAAAAGAAAACATAAATCTGGATGATTTAAATATTCATTTCTAAGGACTTATAAAATGGATCAGTTTACTGAAAACGAAAAAGACATTTTTACAACGGATGCAGAGGGACGCATCAGAAAACAGAAAAATCCCAAATTTGATAATGTATATTTCAAATGGGGACTCACAATATTTCTGACTTTTCTCTGCTGTATACTTTCCATCTATTTTGTTTTCTTTAATGCTGATTTCAGAGGAACCATCCGCTGGATCAATGATATTCTTTCTCCCGTTTATGTGGGACTTATCATTGCATATCTGTTCAGTCCGTTCCTGAATATTCTTGAAGAGAAATTGATGCAGCCACTTTTTAAGAAAGTGAAATTTCTTAAAAAGCAGGTACAGATCGATCTTGCCAGAGTTGCTTCAATAGTTATCCTTATCATCATAACCATTATTCTGATCTACGCCATCATTCAGCTGGCAGTAAAACAGATCTTTCCTTCTATAGTCAATATCATAAAGAACTTGGGCAATTACGCCAATAACCTTACCGCATGGGCTAACAAGGTACTTGAAGATAATCCTACGCTGAGTGCGTATATTATCGGTGATCTTGACCGTTATTCCAAAGATATGATTGAATGGGTCAATGAAAACTATAAGACCATAACCGGTAATTTCATTAAGTCCTTATCCCAGGGATTTCTTTCATTCCTTTTACATCTTTGGAATTTCTTGATCGGATTTATTATTTCCATCTATGTTCTCTGGAGTAAGGAAAGCCATGTGGCAAGAGCAAAGAAATTAACATATGCGATCTTTTCAAGAGAGACAGCTAACGCAATTGTAGAAGGCTTCAGACATACTCACAGGACCTTTATCGGATTCTTTTTCGGAAAGATAGTCGATTCGATCATTATCGGACTTCTTTGTTATATTGGCTGTACCATTATGCAGATCCCTAATACTCTGCTGATAAGTATCATCATCGGAGTCACCAATATCATTCCTTTCTTTGGTCCTTATTTCGGAGGAATCCCTTCCGCTATACTTATTTTTGCATACGACCCCATGCATCCCATGCCTGCACTTGGATTTGCATTTTTCATCCTTTGTCTGCAGCAGTTTGACGGTAATATACTTGGCCCCAGGATCCTTTCCACATCAACGGGACTTACGGGCTTCTGGGTTATCTTTTCCATTACGCTTTTCGGAGGATTATTCGGACTTCCCGGAATGGTCATCGGTGTTCCTGTATTTGCGGTTATCTATGCGGGAATTAAACAGTTCTCAAGAATACGACTCAAGAAAAAGGGCTTTCCTTATCATACAAAAGATTATCTTGAAGTTGGGACCATTGCTGAGGACGGATCCATCAATCCGATACCTCCCGTGGAAAAACATACACATAACAATTCCCTCATAATTGAAACCATCAAAAAGAGAAAAGAAAAAAAGACTAAGAAAAAAGACTGATCATGAGATTTGTAATACAAAGAGTACTTAATGGTAAGACCACCATTATCGAAACAAATGAATCCGGAGAAAGAACCGAACGAATTTCCGGTGAGATAGGCCATGGATTTGTTGTATTATGCGGAATACTTGAAGATGACGATATGTCCGTAGCCGATAAAATGGTATCCAAGCTTTTATCCATGAGGATATTTGAAGATGAGAACGGCAAGACCAATCTGGATCTTAAAACCGTGGGCGGAGAGCTGATGATAGTGTCACAGTTTACGCTGTGCGCTGATGTAAGTCACGGAAACAGACCCTCATTCATTAAAGCAGCACGTCCCGAGCAGGCAATTCCCATATATGAGCATATAGTGGAAGAGTGCCGTGCAGCAGGCTTTAAGACCGAAACAGGAGAGTTTGGAGCCGATATGAAAGTAGAACTGGTTAATGACGGCCCCTTTACCATAATTCTTGATTCAAAAGACCTTAAATAAGAGGGTTGAATAATGCGTCTCAAAGTACTAGGATGTATCAGGTTTGTGGTACTATGAGCAAGGGTTGTTAAAATATTCACAATTATGAAGACATACAAAAATATCGTCCTGATAGGCATGCCGGGTGTCGGTAAAAGCACTGCCGGAGTCATTGCCGCCAAGAAATTGGGACTTCGATTCGAAGATTCAGACCTTTTGATCCAGACAAAAGAAAAAAAGCTGCTCAAACAGATTATTGAGGAAAAAGGCATCGACGGGTTCTTAAAAGTCGAGGAAAAGGTTCTTTTAGGCATAAAAGAGACGGGATTTCTCATAGCTACCGGAGGCAGCGCCGTTTACAGCAATGAGGCCATGGATTATTTACACAGGGATTGCCTAATAATTTACATGCATCTGGATCTTGAACATTTAAAAATGCGTTTAGGCGATCTGAAAAACCGTGGCGTTGTTTTAAGACCCGGCCAGACACTTTCAGATATTTATGATGAAAGAATTCAGCTTTATAAAAGATATGCGGATATCGAGATTGATGAAACCGGGCTTGATATTGAAGAAACTGTGGCCTTAATATGCGAAAGGGTATCCATATACAACTATTCGCAAAATGCGGATTTAACGAATAGTTAGTACCCTGAAAAACGCATATTAAAGCATCAGACCTAGTTACGGGTACTAACTAATTCGTTAAATCCGACACACATAAATATATTAACGGAGTTAAACTAACAGATAAATCCGTACATTGAAAAACGCATATTAAAGCATCAGACCTAGTTACTGGTACTAACTAATTCGTAAAATCTGACACACATATATATACGTAAATAAATATACTTCGGGAGTTGATTAAAATGAAATTTGCGGACAGACTTGATAACTTCGGTGCAGAGATATTTGCAGCACTGAATGAAAAAAAGATCGCTTGTGAAGCCAAGGGACAAAAAATTTATAATTTTTCCGTAGGAACACCTGATTTTCCCGTACCTGATCATATTAAGAACGCACTTCTTGAAGCGGCTTCAGACCCTGTAAACTGGAAGTATTCATTAAGAGATCTTCCCGAAATGCTTGAAGCTGTATGTGCATATTTTAAAAAGCGTTATGATGTTGACGGCATCACTCCCGATATGGTCATGAGCTGCTACGGAACCCAGGAAGGATGCGGACATTTGTGCCTTGCTCTTCTTAATAAAGGTGACACTATCCTGCTGCCCGATCCCTGCTATCCCGTATTCCAGGCAGGAACTTTTCTTGCCGAAGCAACTCCTTACTATTATCCACTTGTTGCAGAGAATAACTTCCTTCCGGATGTTGATTCCATCCCTGATGATGTAGCAGATAAAGCAAAGGTAATGATCGTTTCTCTTCCTGCAAATCCCGTGGGAAGCGTTGCCAGAGAAGGAATCTATGATGAGATAATCGCCTGGGCAAGGAAGCATGACGTTATAATTGTTCACGATAATGCATACAGCGATATTATATATGACGGCAATGTAGGTAACAGCTTTCTTAAATATGACGGAGCTCTTGATGTCGGAGTTGAGTTTTTCTCACTTTCCAAATCCTATGATGTCACAGGAGCCCGTATTAGTTTCCTTGTGGGCAGAAAAGATATCGTTGCAGCCGTCAAGAAACTAAGAAGCCAGATTGATTTCGGAATGTTCATTCCCATCCAGAAGGCAGCAATTGCGGCTCTTACAGGTCCAATGGACTCCGTAGAATCACAGAAAAAAGAATATCAGGCGAGACGTGATGCACTCTGCGGAGGTGCCAGAAAGATCGGATGGAATATCCCCGATGCAAAGGGTTCAATGTTCGTATGGGCACCTGTTCCTGAGGGACATGGAACAAGCATGGAATTTTGTATGGAACTTCTTGAGAAAACCGGAGTTCTCTGCACACCCGGTTCATCCTTCGGTCCTTCCGGTGAAGGCTATGTAAGAATGGCACTTGTTGCGACCGTTCCTGTTATTGAAGAGGCTCTTAAAGCTGTTGCTGACAGCGGAATCCTTAATTAAATTATGAAACGGCTTCGGTATTTCCGAAGCCGTAATTTTATACCTTTCTGTTTCCTGCCAATACTTCTTTATAGTCCTCCAGATTCTTCCTTAACAGAGACGGAATTTCAAGTCCGTAAGGACATTTGGGAAGACATGCACCGCATTCTATACAGGTGTTTATCTTATCCATTTCAGCCTGCCAATATTCACTGAGCCAGGTCTTAGAGGGAGCACGTCTCAGCATCAGTGACATTCTGTTGCATTGATTGATCTGTATTCCCATAGTACAGGGCATACAGTAACTGCACCCCCTGCAAAATTCACCCTTCAGTTCATCCTGTTCCTTGCGAATGAATTCAAGGATCTCACCGCTCCTCATATCCGGAGTTTCATCCATAAATGAAAGCCACTCATCAAGCTCGCTTTCTTTTTGTATTCCCCAGATAGGAATGAATCCTTCAAACTGAGATGCATAAGCCATGGCGGCTTTTGAATTGGTGATCAGGCCGCCTGCAAGGCCTTTCATTCCGATAACGCCAACATCATTTTTATTGCATATCTTTATCAGTTCAATCTCTTTTTCATCGGCAAGATAACTAATGGGATACTGAAGTGTATCATAAAATCCACACTCCGCAATCTCTTTTGCCACTCCAAGCTTGTGGGCGGTTCCTCCGATAAATCGGATTTTTCCCTGCTCTCTTGCTTTGATCATGCATTCGTACATTCCGTTTGCATCACCGGGTTTCCAGCATTCACCCATCATATGGAACTGATAGATATCTATATGATCGGTTTTTAATTTTGTAAGTGAAGTTTCAAGGTCCTTCCAAAAATCTTCGGGTGTTTTAGCCGGAGTCTTGGTTGCGATTATTACGGATTTTCTGTCAATATAACCATCTCCGAAAGCTGCACCAAGTTTCTCCTCACTGTCGCTGTAAGCTCTTGCGGTATCGAAGAATCTCATTCCGCCGGAATATGCTTTTCTGAGTATCTTTACAGCTTCTTCAGTTGTTATTCTCTGAATAGGAAGAGCTCCGAAGCCGTTCTGTGGTACAGTTATACCGGTTCTTCCAAGTGTGATATTTTTCATATATGATCCTCATTATTTAAGATAATCTATAACACTGATAAGATTACAAAGTACTACTTCGGATATTTCTTTCATCTCACCATCAGCAGGAAGAAGATCCGGAACCATGATGGGACGCAAACCACCGTTAAATGCAGATCTGATGCCGTTGTATGAATCTTCAATTGCATAACAGTCTTCAGGCCGGATGCCGATCTTTTCACATGCAAGCAGATAGATCTCAGGATCAGGTTTACTCTTTGTTACCATGTCACCTGTGATAACAGCATCAAAATAATCATAAACCCCTGCATGTTTTAACTGATGTTCAACGGTTGCAAGTCTCGTGGAACTGGCAAGAGCGATCTTTTTACCGGATTCCTTAAGGTGATCGAGCAGTTCGAATACACCGGGTTTCATGGGAAGATTGCCGTTATCATATTTTGAATGAAAATTTACAGAGGCTTCCTTTGCAAAACCGTCATAGTCAAAATCCGGCCCGTAAGCATCCATCATTATTTCTCTTGTCTTGGCGGCATTTGTTCCCGTACATGCAAGGAAGTTTTTCTTTATGTCGGGAATATCGTGTTTTACAGCCAGTTCCATCCAGCAGTCAAGGACGCATTTTTCGGAATCGAAGATAACTCCGTCCATATCAAATATTACAGCCTTAAAATTTTTCAACTCTGCTCTCCTGTCTGCTCTTTTTATCCGGATCATTTCAGAATAATCGTAACAATCTCCGGATGATTAAAATATCTCGGTGCCGGTGTGCTTTCTCTTGCAAGTCCTCTGCTGACTATAAGCTTTGTTCCGTTTGACAATGTATATAAGCCGTTAACGTATTCAGCAAACATTCCCTGATCCGGAGCAAATAATCCTTTGTTAATAAAAGGAATCCTGAACTGTCCTGCATGGGCATGACCGGAAAGTATCAGATCAAAATCGTAATCTTCATATACATATACAGCCTCGGGGCGGTGACTTGCAAGGATCCTGATATGATCCTCATGGGTCTGGGAGTAGGCCGAATCCAGCTGTTCAATCCATGAAGCACCGGTCATTCTTGTAGGATCGTCCACTCCGCATATATCAAAGATCCTGTCTCTGACCTCTATTGTACTGCAATCACCGGCAAGAACAGTAACACCTATGGAAGCCACATAAGCTTTCATCTCCTCTGCTCTTTCACTCCAGTATTCATGATTGCCGGTTACATAGAAGCAGGGATATTTTTTTACAAGATCTTCCAACAGTGCCTTGGCATTATCATCCTTGATCTTATCGTCAAATATGTCACCGCTTAAGATGATGATATCAGGAACTTCTTTATCGATCCGTGATATGAGCCATTTTTCACCGGGACCATACCAGCATGAATGCAGATCCGTAACAAGAACGATCCTTACAGGTTCTCCGTTCCCCTTAACATCAAGTTCGATCCTTTCAGTAACAGGGATCCAGGTACATAGGGTAAAAAATATAAAAAGAACTATAAACAGTCTTAACAGCTTTATTAATTTCTTCTTTTTCATCAGATCACCAAAGATAAGGGATCACCTTAAATCTTACTTTCCTCATATATTCTTCATATCCCGGAAGACCTTCACGAAGAACCTTCTCTTCGTTTTTTATCCTTTTAGCAATAATCGGAATATAAAGAAGATTTATAGCAAATGAAAATACCGATCCCAGGACTAAAGGCATGGAAAGGAAAAGAAGAAATGTTGTCATATACATGGGGTGGCGTACAACTCCGTAAAGTCCCGTATCTATGACTTTCTGATCCTTTTGTACTTCCACCGTTCTTGAAAGATAAGCATTTTCTCTGAGAACCTCTGCATACATGGCATATGCGACCAGAAAGATCACAGCAAACCAGATGCAGTACCAGTCAGCCAATATGATCCATTTGAACCTGTAATTCAAACCCGCAACCACAAATGAAGCAATAAACATAAGTGCGCTGAGGATGATCACTGACTTTTGTTCATCCTGTTCTTCCTTAACATTTAACCTTTTTCGAAGCAGATCCGGACATTTTTTCATCATTATTAATCCTGCGATAAACATGGGAATAAAAAGTATTCCCATAAGAAGCCATCCGCCGAAGTATTTCAAAGACCCGGCAGGAATAAAGATCAACGCACCGATTATGATCAAGCCTGAAAAAAATTTGATAAGTCCCTGTTTAAGAAGTTTAGTATCCATTTCAAATCATCCTTTTAATAGTCCGTTTGCTTTCTGATAAAGATATTCACCTATAAACTGAAACTGGGTGGGATTGAACCCAAGGCTTTCATTATACAGATAATAACAACAATCTTTCGTAGATAATACTATACATTTACCGTGTCCTTTGTAATTATACTCCGTTTGAACAGATTCTCGAATCTTATGCGGAAATCTGATTTTTCCGGTGGCAAGATTCAGTACAAATTCTTTTTCGTTTAAAGTCAGCTGGGCATCCCCAAGAAATACAAAGCCTTTTTCATTGGGAAGAGCTTCAACCGTCACAGGAAATGTCATTTTGAACCGTGGTTTCAGATCGTTTATTTCCTGTTTTCTTTCCCATTCATACCATTTCGAAATAGAATATATTTTATTTGTGTCAATATCCTGCAGATAACCATTTTCTTTTAGTGTGTATATTGAATTACATTCAAGACATCCCAGAGAATCATAATCGCTGAGCATGGCATATTTGGTCCCGCATTTTCTGCAGATATAGAGAATATTATTAATACCTCTTGAACGTCTGGGATGATCTATACGGATCTTTTTCTCTATCTGATATTCGTATTCATTATACTGAAGAGCTTCCTCTATGGACTTCTGAATCTTTTCTTTGGGCAATTCCCTGACCTGATCGGCGCTGAAGAGCTGATAGATCCTGCCTTCCATGGGAACTTTTCTTGTATGGGCTTCATCCCAGAAAGGATTGGCAAGATAAGCACCTTTCAGATGAAAGATAACCACCGGAACATTTAGAAGCTTACAAAGCTTACCGAGATTTTTAGGAATATAAGCGGTTATTCCTGCATTGGAATGTCTGGCTTCCGGGTAAATCACAACAGACTGGCCGATACTTAAGGCATATCTGATATTTTTAACTACATTGATATCAGATACGAAGCGTCTCTTTCCTATGCATCCGAGTCCTCTGTATAGCCATTTACCGTAATTTTCAAAGCCTTCCATATCCGATACATAGATCGCCCTGTGAGGAAACATTGCAAGAGGCCCTGCTGAATAATCCGCAGGTCCCTGATGGGTGGCGATCACAAGATAGGGAGGCTTAAGTCCTTTGATGCCTGTTTTATCTATCTTAAGCCCGAACTTTCTGGTATCAATGAAAGCTGCAAGCCAGATAAGCGGCATAAGGAAAAAATATTGTTTTGATGGTTTCCTGGACATGTCGAAGGGTGTCATGTCCGTTTGATATTTTATGCCCGTATCTCTTTACCTTTGTCCTTGATCATATAAATAGCGAGCTTAGGCGCTCGCTATTTAAATTATCTTTTTCTTCTGTCCATTCCGGATTTAACATAGAACTCATGTTTTGCTTCATACATTCTCTGATCGGCGATCTTGGCAATCTCGTGAATGTTCTTATCCGGGAATTCGGTACGGAGTGCATAACCCAGTGACATTGAAAGATTCGGCACCTTCTGACCTTTCCATTTTGCCATAGATCTTTCCAGAGTCTGCTTCCTTTCTTCCAGCTTATCTGCATCAATATGGATCAGTACAGCAAACTCATCACCGCCGGTCCTGTATACTCCTCCGTAATCCCTGAAGCAGTTTTTAAGCAGATCGGAAGCTCCAATTATCAGTTCATCACCGGCTTCGTGCCCCAGGTTATCATTTGCTTTCTTGAGTCCGTTGATATCCACCTGGATATAAACAAATTTATCGTTCAAGCCGTTTCTTTCAAACTCCAGAAGTTTTTCTTCATAAGCTCTTCTGTTAAAGCAATCGGTAAGTTTGTCCGTATTAGACATCTTGATAACCGTTGCATAAGATTCACGGAGTTTAAAGATCGTATCAACAAAAAGAGCCAGGAATACGGAAGCCAGGGATATAAACAATGTAAAAATAATGCAGTTTGAATACGGATACCATCCCTTCCTGGGGGAAAGAGCAAGTTCCCAGGTGATATTATAGAGGTCGAATACAATACTTACCTCATCTTTAATGGGGTCTTCGCTCTCTTCGATTATATGTCTGGTATTATGGGAATCAATATATGAAAGTCTGTAATTGATATCCATATCCTTGAGGGAATCGATCTTTATAGCCTGTTCGATATCTTCATAATCCATATCGATACCGACAAGTCCCCACAATCTGGAATCAGATGAATTTCCGATAAATACGGGAGTTGTTCCGATGATACCATAGGATCCGGATGAATTATCATATTTATTGATCAGATATGTTCTTCCTGTGTCATACACAGACATAGATGTTACATTTCCGGGAATAGTCACATCAAAATAATCATATCCGATAAGCTGATGGTTGGTTTCCAAAGGATAAACGTCGGACACAACACCTTCAGGCGCAATGGTAAGGCTTTTTAATGCAATGCCGGTATCACGGAGCACCGAATTAAATATATCATCAGCTACATCTTCAAAGCAGTCGGTATCACCGTTATGATGAGAGATCATATATTTCAAAGTATCTGTACGTACGATAACGCCGTCAATGGAAGCAACTATATGATCGGCTTTATCTTTGGCAATATATTCATATCTTGTTTTCTCGTAGCTTATCTTGCTCCTTATATATACAACATATAAGGTGAATAACAGCAACATGCATATTAATCCTGATAAAACAACGATGATCCTTCTCTTGTTCATCTGATCTCCCCTCAGAAAAACTGTTCATATAAAGGCGGAAGATTCTTCTTCCTGGTTATCTCCACAAGCCCCAAAGGAGTTATATCAACTATGCATACGGTTTCAGTATCTTTAGAGGTTTCGGATTTTAGGATCTCAAGCAAAGCATCCCTGTCTTCTTCACTCTTTAGATTTATAAAATCAGCAATGATGATGCCGGATATATTCTTTAATCGAAGCTGTCTCGCTATCTCGATTGCGGCCTCTTCATTTACTTTGAAGTATGCTTTTTCTTTGTCCGTACCCTTTGCGGGAGCAAACTTCCCACTGTTAACATCAATGACCGTCATAGCTTCGGTATGTTCGATCATGAGATAACCGCCGCATTTTAACCAGGCTTTTTTGGAAAGAGCATCATTGATCCCGGTTTCAAGGCTGTACAGTTTATCAAGGCCAAAACTCTTATCGCTGTATAATCTGATACTTGAAAAAGAGTCTTTCAAATTCTCAAACACTTTTTCATCATCTGTGATGATCTCTTCATACTCGTCACATTTAAATACAGCATTGATCCGCTCCGTCATAAATGATTCGGATCTGTAAACATATGAAAATCTTGTAAGATGAGAAGCTTTATTCTTAAGTTCCTCTCCGTTTTCGATCTTTTTCCAGTTTATCTTTGCTGTAAAACCGGCTCTTTTACCTTTTTGCGCAACTGTTGCGATCTTAACAGGGATAAGTGTACCCTGCTTAACTTCTGTTCCTTCTGGTATCCTGTTTAAAGGAAGATATCCGTCTTTTCCTTCGGAATAATCGATAAAGCAGGCTCCGATGTCCTTTTTTACGTCCTTTACATAGGCAATGACTATATCATCCGGACTGAGATCTGCATCACCCAATACGGTAATGCATTCAATGGAGCCGTTGACTGATAAAAAAGCACAAAGCTTATCATTGATATGGGTAATGATAAGCTTTCCTTTACTTGAATTTCGTAGTTTTGACAGCTTTCCTGCTTCCTGTTTTACGGCAGACTGTTCTGTATTTCTGCTCATGAATCCGAACCAACATCATCAAGAGAGACCAGCTCTCCGTTTTCTCCTAAAGTATACATATCAAGTCTTGTGATCATAAGGGAGTTTTTGGGAGTATTAATGTCCGATATACCAAAAAGGAACTCCATAACAAATGAAGGCTTGATTGAATCGGAACTTGATGAATTGATGGTCATGTTAATGACCGGAATATCCTGCGGGTGATCCGGGTATATGGATGAATCAACAGTTTTTAGTTCGTAAATAAACTCCTTAAGATCTATGTCTCTTGAGGTCTTCTTTGTTTCTTTATGATAAATGCAGCGCTCCATGGAATTCATAGCATCTATCATGTTAACAACTTGCTCTTTATCAGGACAATTAACTTTTTTATCTTCAAAAAATGTGATCTCATATTTTGAAGCATATACCGATGCCATGGCATTTCCGGCATCTTCCGGAAGGATCTTTACAGATCTTATCCTTATACCGTCAACACTGGCACTGTTCAAAGCTTCTTTTATTGCTTCGGTATCCGGATGCTCTTCTTCTATCCCAAGATCCATATATTCACCTTCACTTTCAATCCCAACTCCCAGGGGAGCTGCGAAGGTCATGATCTGATGAGGTGAATATCCGCCTGAATAAGATACATTAACACCGGCTCTTCTTATACATTTTTGGAAATATCTCATTACATCAAGGTGACCGATATATTTTACCGCACCGTGTTTTGTGAATCTGACTCTGATCTTCATTATTTTGCGTTCATCATTGCTTCAAGTTCTTCCTGGGCAAGCATCAGTCCGTTATCTACCGTCATTTCGCCATTTAAGATCTTGATCATCTTTTCACCAAGAATAGAATAAAATCCGGGCCATTCCTGAATGACGGGTCTGTAGATTCCGTTTTCCAAAGCTGAACAGATAACCTCAAGATGAGGATTGTCAGCAGCGAGTTCGGGATCTGTAAGACAGGAATATCTGCAGGGAACACCGCCTATGGATACTGTGCTCTTCTGAATTTCCGGATCCATCAGATATTCAAGGAGTAAAAGTGCGGATTCCTTATCTTTACAGTTATCTGTAATTCCCAAAGTCCATATTCCATAGATATTGGAATTGTAACTTTCCGACGATCCGTCAACTCTGCCGGGGAAAGCAATATAATCGCTATTTATGGAATCCACTGAATACCAGCCGGGCCATCCGACAGCAACAGTTTCAGTACCACTTTCAATAGATTTAATAAGATCATCTTTGACCATGAGATCCCCTGTATCTAGAAACTCAATATAATAATTCAGGGCTTTTTTGAATTCGGGAGTATCCACGGTAGGATTATTGTTCGAATCAACAACCCATCCCCCAAATGCTCTGAGAATAGGAAGAAAATCAACTACTATATTATTCTCGGTATCTCCTCTTGCCACAAAGCCTCCATGTCCAGATGAGCCTGAAGCCTTACATAGTTTGAGGATATCATCAAGGGAACCGAAACTGTCACTGTCAAATCCAAGATCCTCTGCAACAGTCCTATTATAAAGCATTACGGTTACGTTGCCGTAATAAGGTACAAGATCGGTGCTGCCTTCGTATTCACATATTGTGGTTGTGGCAGGAATGATATCATCATCAAATGAATAACCGAGTGCTGTAAGATCCGTCATTATCTGATCATTACGGAATTCTGCAACCCAGGATCCGTCCACCATACCTATATCATATGTTCCCCTTCTGTTAACAGAATCATTTAATAACTCGGAATGTAGTTCATCCTCGGAAAATTCAATAACCTCACAGGTTATACCGTATTTTTCTTCAAAGCCCGGCAGACACTCTTTTATAACCTCCGCATATGTACCTGAACGAAGGGCCAGGACAAGCTTATCTGTCTTGCCGTTTGAGCCGCATCCGCTTAAGCTGACTGCACAGAGAGTCATTAAATTGATCAATGCAACGATTTTAAATATTTTTTTCATATGATGCTTATTTCTTATACTCTTCCATCAGTTCCATACAAGTATCGGGATCAATGCCGTTTATGGCACTGAGAAGCTTTTGAATGATCTCACCCTTGTTCCCGGGATATGAATATTTATCAAGTTCCTCACCACAGGCAAGCATTCCGTCCATATCCAGATCATCACATGCGGTATAAAGGGTTTTAAATATTTCTTCAAGCTTATCTGCAGTGATCTCAGGCTTATCTGAAGAATCTGCATCATTCTCGAAGTACTTTGAAAGATCATCCAAAAGTTTACCATACATTTCCATGGCCTGGTCATGATACTTCCTGATCTCAGCTTCATCAGAAGCTTTTCCTGCATGCTCAAGCTTTTCTGCCAGGTTACCGAGATCCATTGCTCCGATCTGCCTGGATGTACTCTTAAGGGAATGGGTCTTTATCGCATAATTGGCAAAATCGGATGCAGCCAGAGCTTCCTGAATTGAGGTGAGGTTATCACGGCCGGCTTTGTAATAATCTTCAACTACCTTCTTGAAAAGAGTTACAGTTCCGAGTCCCTTGATAGCCTTCTCACAGTCAAGGCAGTCAAAGAGTTCTTCTTCTCTCGTTTCAGCCTCTTCTGCTTTAAGCTCTTCTTCTGATTTAGGGGCTTCCTCAATAATCTTGTAATTAGGAAGCCATTTGATCATCTTAGCATTAAGCTGATTGATATCAATAGGCTTGGCGATCATATCAACCATTCCTGCCTTGATAAACATTTCTTTGCTTCCTTCAAGAACATTTGCAGTAAGTGCGATGATGGGAGTGAAATCCGCTTCGGGTATAGTCTGTCTTATCTTCTGAGTGGTCTCAACACCATCCATTTCGGGCATCATATGGTCCATGAGTATGATGTCGAATTCTTCTTCCTTGATCTTATCAATGGCTTCTGCGCCGGACTGGGCAACCGAACACTGAACCTTCAAGGGTTCAAGAAGTCCAACGGCAATACTTAAGTTAATAGCATTATCATCTACTATAAGAACCTTTGCATCGGGTGCTGTGAAATTAACAAACTTAGCTTCCTTGGTCTTAAATGCCATCTGATCAATGGTCTTACCGTTAAGTGAAAGAACCATTGCAAGTGTAGACATGGGTTTTTTAAGAACACGAAGATTTTTTCTGTCAGATTTAAATGTGGAATCATAATCACAGAGAACAACACCAATAACATCGGGATGAGAATCCAAAAATGCTTTGAGTTCGTCCCCGTAAAAATCATACATGAACATCATAAAATCATGTTTTCCGGTGGGTTCGTACATCTTAAGTGAGCTGATGACACGTCCGTCAAGACCAAGGGATTTCATCTCAAGCGAAAATTCATCCTGAAGTACAAGATTTTCATTAAGGCAATATGCATATTTATTTTCGGCATCATCAACCACAAGATCCGGTGTTTTATCAACGATCTTCTGAGGGATCTTAAACCAGAAATCAGAACCTTTGCCGTATTCACTCTGCACCCCGATGGTTCCGCCCATTGCTTCAACAAGTTTCTTGGAAATGGCAAGACCGAGACCTGTTCCTTCAACACTTCTGTTTCTCTTGGTGTCAACCTGCTGGAAGCTTACAAAGAGCTTTTTGAGATCTTCTTCCTTAATACCATGACCGGTATCGAGAATATGGAATTCAAGAATAACTGTATCATCATCTTCAAAATGACATTTAAGATCGATCTTGACCATACCATGTTCGGTGAACTTAATGGCATTATTGGCAAGGTTGATGATGATCTGTCTTATCCTCATGCAATCTCCGGAGAGTTCATGAGGTAATTTTGGATCGGCAATAAAGAAGAATTCCAAATGTTTATCCCCGACTCTTGTCTGAAGAATATGGGATATATCGTTAACCTCACTGAGAGGCTCGTATTTCTCGGGGATGATCTCCATCTTGCCGGAATCGATCTTGGAGAAATCAAGAATATCATTGATGATATTAAGAAGGTTTCTTCCGGAAGAATTTATCTGATTAAGGCAGTCTCTGACGTTTGAAGGAATAGCCTGCTCTCTTAAGGCAATTTCAGCAAGTCCGATAACTGCATTCATGGG
>JAEEGL011623623.1_pt1 | contig 31721 bp, 25 predicted proteins | sample 9134231 | NCBI WGS metagenome assembly JAEEGL01 (sample SAMN16246548, study PRJNA631951) | gut metagenome | biome: gut microbiome; feature: rumen; material: fiber-attached | host: Bos | place: Iran: Karaj | collected 2018-10 | reverse complement strand
GTCGTCAGAAGATCTTCACCAACTTGTTCTGCAATTAGATGCCAACGTAATAATGTACGATATTGACAAAGAGGCTCTCCGTCTTTTACAACAAGACATTTAGAAGCGAAATGAAGAAGTGCATTAAAGACCGAATCACTATTACGAAATTTTAAGTCTAAATTTGATTTGTCTTTAATGACCCATTTATCTTGTATTATTTGATAGACAATATTGAGTTGGTCTATGGTACTTTCAAAATCTACCTGTAATAGTTTATTTACGACAATAGATTCTGGTATGTGGGCATCAAGTCTTTGATAGTCATTTTCTAGATGATCTTTCTTGTCAAGAGGTAAAAATCCAGCATATTTTAAGATTTCATCTCCGCTCATTTTTACGAAAAGAGCTTTTATTGCTTTACTGATATTCTCCATATTTCAAATTTGTTTTATTCTCACATCATACTCATGGAAACAATCAACTTTAATTCCTTTCGCCATCGCTTTTAAGCATTGCTTTCCCTAATTCATCTAATTATGATTATTATCCAATTGTCAAAGAGAGATTTTCTGCAAAGATAGAGAAAAAAGACGAATGCCAATAAAATTAAGAGTTTTTTTATGTCTTTTTTGCAGATTTTCCCCAAACCCATTTGAGAGTCGTCCCTCTGGCAGACTGTTTTAGAGCGATGGAAGAACGTGGCAATCTATGGAAACGGCTGGTCTGTTGCCCTGATTATCTTTACTGACGAGTATCACTGTATGTATTATCAATTCGGTACATTTAGTTATACGTACTCGACAAGCATTAAACTGGATATTTCGATTGGAAGAATATTCCATGAAGTTGTAGGAGTCATTATAACAGGTACCATTACATGCCAAAAACCATTGTTAATACGTCACTTTCTTACTAAAACTGCCAAATTGACGTCTATATAATCTCCCGCTATTATTATTGAATTCAATGGTAATATTCTATTGGTCTTCATTAAACAATATCTTGATCATTTTGAAATAGTTCTCAAATAAAAGTTAAATACGTTAAATCTGCTTCATCATTTTGAATATTCTACACCCAAAATTCACTTTTCTACCGTTTAAAGTGTAAATGGTTGATTATCAATATTTAATATATTCCCTCAATAAAGCCTCGCCACCTTTCAAGAAACTCAACCGCAGACAGGTAATCATTTGAATTCCAAAAAGCAGAAATCATATACTTCGACACATCATCTGGATTATCGGTCAGATAATATGCGAAATCATCTATTCCAAACTCCTGTTCCTTTAAATCCTCATTAATAATTCCTAAACTCTCATAATAATTGACTGTTTCCTTCGATATTGAAAGCAGATCGCTGCGCAACACCTTCAATAAAGAGTATCTCTCAATAAACTTCTTAAATCTATAGAAGTCCGGATGTAGGGCATTGTAATATAACCAAACCAACTCATAGCGCGAAAGTGTGCCACGCAAAAAAGATAGATAACGATACTTTTCTTCAAATGAGAATTCTTGAGAATCCACAAATTGTACTATCTTATAAAGATGACGAAAATAATGGTCAAAATATGTTGGTATTAATGTGCTGCCATATTTTTCTAAACCACAGTATTGCAAGTACTGCTTATACCCATACAGGGTAACATTATTCTCCACTAAAAGTACATCGCTAAAAAGGTATCGAAACACTTCGCGGCCTACCACTTCTCTTTTTACGAGTTTTTTATTTGTTGTGAAACCGCCTTTTACAGGTACTGTAACCCGTTCATCGTCATAATAATCATACCTTAGGCCATCCACTATTTGCTGCTGTAGGTTAAGCATATTATAGAAAAGATTCTCAAATCGCTGTATTTTTAGCGTCTCATTTTGTTATTCAAACTCAGCGGTTTGCTCCTCCATTTCCTTTCTCGTAAGTTCCAGTTCCTGTCTTTGATAGTGCAAATCTCTTCTTTGCTGTTTCAGATCATGTCGTTGTAAGATTCATGGTATATATCAATCCGGCAAAGGCCAACCCAGAGAACAGCGCATTCACTGCTCCAAACTGGTCACCGAAAGTTCCTCTTTCATCCTTATCAAAAGGCAAGAATATCAAACAGAGATTGGCTAGGAACAGCACTAGCACCATGACAATCATGATGCCCAACAGATTTTTTCTCAACCTCAATAATAATCTCTTATTCATTACATATTGTTATTCCTCAAATACCTTCTCATTTTTCTTCAGTCCCGCAGAAGCCACTTTTTCTCCTCGTTGCTGATAGCCTCTAATGCGTCTTTTATCTTCTTGTCATCAGCAGAGTTCGTTCGTTACTCTAAAAAATTCCAAATAATTATTCATAATCATATCTCAAAACTCATAATAATTCTCCCTCCACAGTCTACACAGTTCCTCACCCTCTTCATCCTCCAATTTCACAACATTAACATAGTTCATCCCCATACTAAGCGCTATAAGCACATTGAAATAATCCTTTTTGTCTCTCTCTGTTGCATCAGGATGCCTATCCAACATCTCAAAATAACTGGCATTCATTATCTCCCACGATTGCAATTCCCGTTCTGGAACCATATCCAGTTCATAGTTGTCCACATACTTATCAAAAGAAAGATTCAAGTGCCGCCCTATCCCATAATAGATAGCCTTACTTCTTACAATTTGTTGGCGAGTAAGTTGACTCTGTTTAGACGTTGCCATCTTAAGTTGAGAGCGTTTTATCAGCACAGGCTCTGCCTTTTCAATGGCTTTCCGTAGCACGTTTCCCATCCTTATCCCCTGCCAAATATCAGGCCTAATAACTCTAAGAATCGCTAATGTCGCAACTGCCAAATTATCTTCTGATACAAGAAAGCTCATAATATCCGCTAAGAAAAGCGAATATCCCTTCACATCTTCCTTCGTCACTCCATACCACAAAGGCAATATAACATTCTCCCCATCTATCTGCCGAGTTAAAAGCGATCGGTATTCATATTCTGGCCAGTTCTTACACAGAAAGCTCTTAGACAGAACAAGCAAGCCAAACCGAGACTCCTTTAGTCCTTTATCTATCGATACAGACAAACTGTCCCCCAATTTTAATGAGAACTCATCATACCACACCTTGACCGACAACCTTTCGAGTTCTGTTGCCAACGGTCTTACTATCGCATTCTTATCCTCACTGGCATGCGATATGAACACATCATATTATATTTCTTTTTATTATGCTATTCATCATCGTTCGATTCATCATCCCACTGTTTACTAAGCTCTATTAACCTCTGATAATCATCTAATTCTTCTACATTACCAGACTTTTTCTTTGCCGATTCCGGCATTTTACTCTCTATCACTCTCATCTTTTGTACCTCATCGAAATCTCCATCCTCCATATATCTATAAGCACCGGACAAATCCTTCATAATAGCATTGGAGCCTCCAAGCCTAAGGACCTTCTCACCTAGCACATAATAGAACATCGCATAATTGTTCTTCCGCAAATACTCGTTTAACAGATCCCTTCGTACGAACAACCCGTTTATACAATTCCCATGACCAGTATTTAATGCCATAACCACATCATCCGTCTCTCTTCTTATAACGCCTCTTACTTCCGAGCAATACAATCCCATCTGCTTCATAATCTCTTCACAAGGCATATACACCGTGCTATGATACTCTCGCTTCCTACCAATTCCTTCCCAGTCTTCTTGCAACTGTGTCTCATACGAAAGCATCATATCACAAGGACAGTCATGTGTACGAGTCCAAGGCTCATGTTCGATAGCCGATTGATAAGCATCTGCCCAAGGATAATCATTCCAAAGAAATTCTATAAGTCCTCTTCGCTCTGGCATCCAACGGCCATAAAAGTTCTGAATTTTCGCCCATGCCTCGAATTTATCTGCATCTTCCGCTCTCACAAAGCCTGCATTACTAAACATGAACGTCTCCTTTTCCCCATCTTTCACTGTGTCATAGCCCATCAGCATCACATATTCATTTCCATCTTCATGCCTTGCCATACATCTGAACACGGGCAGATACTCGTCCTTAGTTATCCATCCCTCATCATCCTTTCCTAGTATCGGCAGTTTCTCCATTCCCGACAATCCAGATTCTGGTGCCATTTTATATGCCTCGTCCAGCGTCGGGTCAAAACGGGATATTTCTGCAGTATTCCATGGGTAGGGCGTCTCTGCGAAATCTTCTTCCATTGCTTCATCCCTGTAAAAGTATTGCTCTTTAGATGTCTTACAAGCATCCATCAACCGAGCATTCACCCGGTACCATGCCAACCATTGGAATTTCTTGCCAATTCGCTCTTGGTCGTTATGAGAACGATCTGGCGAATATTTCCCGTTATCCAAGTATCCCAGCTTATCATTCCATCCAAACTCCGTCACAATATAATAGGACATTTCAGCCATGATATCTGTCAGCAACACTCCTCTATACTTACCGTCTTCAGCAAGTTCAAAATAATCACTGCTCCTGTTATGACTGTTCGTCCCAATGATATAGCGGTTAAAATCTTCAAAGCTGAAAATAGAACTATGCATCATCATCGAGCCTTGCTGTAATCCGAAATAGCCTTTCTGGCTCTTCACTTTATAATAATCTGGCACAGCATTCTTAACGGTCTCTTGTGCTTTAAAAGGTGGTTTTATCCGCTTCCAGTAATCACATCTTTTGTCAAGATAATAACCTCTTTCTATGATCTTTAGCGTCCATTGCCTGACTATCAAATCTTGAGGAACGTTATCTGACCGTTCATAATAACATTGATAGATTCGGCCTGCAATTTCCGCAACAAATTCTTTATCTCGCGAGGGCAGAACTACTCCGCATATCGCACAATACATACCTCCAAGCACATAGGGATCGTTCCCACCCTCAAACAGTTCGATTAACCACAATATCAATTCACGATGAAAATTCAATATTTTTCTCAGCTTCCTGACAATTAATGCCCTGAATTTAGGATGCGAAGATGAAAGCATCCATGTGATGCAAATCAGATATTGCCGTTCATCATCGCTCACTTCCAGTGCCGAATTGGCTTCTATTGGTACCTCACCCAAATAATCGTCTCCATACATTTCATACATCTGATTCACATAGCGAGTCCATATCAAGTCTCTGCTGCCTACATTCGGATAGTCTTTCAGCTTTTCATGAATCTTCAGTGTTTCATCCAGGCTAACCTCTTCGAATTTCTGAACCAGACGCATGGGGTTCACCTCGTCATGGTCCAGCATGAGTAATGTTTCAACAATAAATTGTGGTTGGACGTCCGATTCCATCAAATATTCACAATAGAGATCATAGAGAGGCTCGCCCTTTTGTATCAATCGTTCTCCTCTGACATCTACTCCTTTCTGTTGCCAACAATCAAACAGGGCCTTAACGGCTGTTCTGAATTTCTCTGAGGGCTCCTCGGGATGTCTATCCAGATACTTATCTTCTTCATAAATCCAAGTTAAAAGCCCCTGAACGTCCATTTTTGAAGCCAATAATTCTCCCGCCTTATAGTAATCGCCCAGATTCTCGTATTCAAACATTACGGCACTTTCACCACGATGTGAGCGATCTTCCAATAGCAGGTTCGCCGTCAGACATGCGTGCAACAAGTCGTTACTCCACATCCTATATGGGATCATTCGCTTGGCATATTGTCGTGCCTTTCCTCGGGTAATTGGATTAAAATGACCGTAGAACACACTGTAGTGGGCTAACTTCGCAAGGTACTTGTCTGCGATATTCAGTTCCATGTCCTCATCTGTCAACTCTGAGACCTTACCGTTTTTCTTAGCTACATAGCGTTTATATAACATCTGCTTATTAACACGTCTCCTTTCATCGGCTGTCAACGTGTGAAAAGCTTCGCAAAAGAGTTTCAGAAACAGAGGATTCTTAAATGCCTCTATCCGTTGTTGTTTATACCGTGGTTCTACCTTATACTCTCTGAAATAGGTATCGATAGCTTCATTAACATCCACAAATCCATCGATATAATGAACATGCCAATGACTTCTTTCTCCCAGATCACTCACTTCCTTGTCAAAAGGTTGTCGCATCGACACTATCAGTCGGAAATGGTCATAACGGTCTAATTCCGACCGTAATGCTCCTAGATTATTATTCCAATAGCTGCAGCCTAGCCCCTCATTCAAAGCATCAATTACGACCACTGCATAGCGTCCTTTTTCCTTCAGACCCTGATGATAATCCTCTATCGGCATATCTTGGCAGACTACAGTTTTTACGTGGCCGATAGCGGTCTCATTAGAATTGAAATCGGTTCCAAAGAACAAATAAATATTGGCCTTTTCTTGATTCTTCAGTGCATACTCGCAAAGACTGTGGGTTTTACCGGAACCAGCTCTACCTATCAGACAGAGGTTCTTGGTATCCATCATTCTAAGTCGGTTGAAGTCTGCAGTCTTCATTGCATGGGCAAGCTCATTCATTTTCATGACTTTTTCCCATTCTGAGTAATGCTGGAAAGGATAAGTTTCTATAAAGTCAAAACAGCGCTCCAACAATTCAAACCCATTTCCGATCAACAATTCCAGTTCCAGATTTTGATTCGTTTTTAGTTTTTTCTGAAAATCTTCTTTAATTTTGCCAGTCTGTTCGCTGATACACCAAGCCAAGGCCTCTGCATTTATTCGACTTTTATCTGCTTGATTCTTGTCTGTGACATAATCAAGTATCGACTCTAATTCTGCATTCCTTTGATGCAACTTAGGCATATAGCGGTCATGAATAGTTACCACTGCGTCTTTACATTGTTGGTAGCTGCGGCCAGCACCTAGCGTGGTAATGTCATCACGAGTCCAGTCTGTATCATATGATAATCCTTTATGTGTTAAATGACTGGTGACTTTAGAAACGGACAGATAACTCAAAGTTTCATTAATCTGCAACACAACTACGCCTACAACTCTTCCAGATTGACTGACAACTGGTGAGCCCGACAGACCATCATAATGGTGCAGATGTAAACTATCATCACGAACCAAAGCTCTGTCATTCCATACCCCACCCTCTATCTTTAATCGATTATGTACTTCAAGTCTTACCAGATTCATACCCATTGCTACCTCTTCAGGATAGCCATAGACATTCAAAGGCAAGTTCGGAACAAAGTCATCACTCAAAAGTTGCAGATAGTCTTCCGCCACATTATTCACTTCTGATACAATGGTTAGCAATGCCAGATCAACATTATTACCAGGAAGGTTCAATTCTTCACCTCGACACAATAGCTGCCTGCCAACTACAGATATATAAATTGGTGTAGCCTCACTTTGAAAATGTGCCATCACCACATGACGCGCAGTTAGCAATTGCGTAGAACTGACGAAAAAAGCCGTTCCTCGCATTGTCTCACAGCGAACAGGAACGACCATTTCCTCTGCCATCTTACCATTCAAATAACTCATACTCTTGTTCCGTTATCACTGTTTCCACCCCCAACTCTGCTTTTACATCAGCGGTTAAGGCATTTATCTGTTCCGATTTGTTACAACGATGACTAAATACAATCAACTTAGGACGATCATCTTTATTGCTCTCCGCTATTCGTCCAAAAGTTCCCCAGGTTGGATATTCATCACCCTTACCTCCCGGGATAAAATAGTGATGCGAATTGATTAGACCATACAATGCCTTGCTGCTATTTCCATTACTACCATGATGCGAGACTTTAATTGCGTTGCAATAGATAGGTTTACCTTTGTCCTTGAATTTTAGGTCAATTGCATGTTCTATAGTGCTAGCAAAAGCGTCCCCTAACATAGCTAGTCTGTGCTCACCACATTCTAACATAAAGGCTATCGAGGAATAGTTTGTATCAGAATCGTCAGCATCTTCATCGTATGCTTTTGACCTCACAAAGGCAGCGTCATGTATTGGTTCTTCTGTTGCTCCTACGGGTTTAAGACTTGCCTTGGTCGGAAGTTCGTCTATTAGCCGAACGAGCAATTCCTGCAGTTCTTCACCATTCTCTAAACTTTCGTTCCAGACCTGCATAAAGTATTTATTGAAAGCATCCTTAATCTTTTCTTCGATAGTTTGTAAGGCTCTCTTTTCAGGACCCAAAAACACGATTCGACCTATACCATCAATTGGATAGTCCTCCGACTCGTTAGTTATATAGTCCATCCTCCAAACTCGCTTCAAAGCTTCGTTCTCTAATATTGTCCTTGAAAGGGTTTTCCCTTGAGGAGCACTTACCTCACGATAATTAATGGCATCAAACTCCACTGGCAAGGCCTGTTTGATCTGCTCCAATATCAGTTTTTGTTGCTCATTCAATTCTACAACAGTATCATTGTTTGTCCTTCTATAGCAGTTATACCAAATGCTATCCACCAGCAGGCTTTCATGTTCCCGAAGCATCTTCGTCATTCCCGCTATATGGTCTCCATCAATATGTGTTGTTATCAATAGGTTTATATGGTTATGTAACACATTATGTACATAGTCCTTAACAGCCTGTGTATATTTACCACAATCTACCATAATGACATACTGGTCGCCATTGTCCTTAACAAGGCGTATAACATTGCAATCGCCAATACCAACGTCAAAACAACGGAAATAACACTTCTTCATCACAGATAATCTATTAACGTCGTTAATCAAGAATGGCCAGATCACACATTCTAAATTATACATCAACTAATAATTGACTTGTATCTTCAAAACCACAAAAAGGCATCGCCAGCATCATTCCTCACAATCCCAACAATACGTTTCCACTCACTCAATCTCCCTCAGCAGCCCGGCCGGGACAAACGCGATCGCTACGCTCGCAACACCTTCTATCTCTACCACTACCCTTTTGCATCTCTTCACGCGGCGAATCACTCCCTTGACACCCTCGAAAGCGCCACCAGTGATCTCGACATGCTTTCCCTCTTTCCCCACGAACCGGTCGTCGTTGAGAAATATCACACTATCGTCAGTCCTCGAAGCCACGCGCATGAAATTCCGCATCTGGGCATCAGGCACTATCATTATAGTATGAGCCTTCTGGGCGGCATGGTCAATCATATATCGTAATGGGGACAACGTCTCGTTCGATGACTTCAGCCCACTGATCCGCTCCTGCGTGGACCTCACAAAAATCAGATTACTCACAGCAGGTACCAACTCCCGCCGAGGCCGATCCGAATCCGCCTCCACCACCTTATACATCATCGGCACAAAATTCTCAATCTTCAGGCGGTCCAGCTCGGCTTTCACCTTCATTTCACGTGCGTACGTTACCCTCATCGGGAACCATTGCTTAGGGTCACCACACATCGTTGTGTCGCGTTCAAGCTCTTTCCCTTCTTGATCCATCGTCATCATATCACTCTGATTTTCAGTCGCTCTATGATTTCATCTATTCTTACTTCACGTCAATCATGGTGCAAATATACAATTTTTTTCCGATACTACAACCATCTCCATATCATTATTTCACTTTTCTCATCTTTTTTCAGTAATATTCGTACCTTTGTCCCCATTCTCCACAGCCATTCTACCTTACATGGAACTTCTCGGCAAACTTTTCTTTGCCGGCGGTGATGTGGATGATGTACTGACCGCGGGGCAGCCCTCTGTAGCTGAGGGTGATTTCGGAACCGTCAGACTGCGAGGCGCGACGGTAGACGTAGCCCTGGCTGCTGGCTAACAGGGCATCAACCCTGATGTCTGCGTCTGACGAATAGCTGACGGTAACCGTTCCGCTGCCCTCATCCTGACTGATGTGGTATTTGAAGCCTTCTGGACTGTTATTACCCTTGCCCGAACCGCCATTCCCGTTGCTATTCTCTTTTTCAAGCCGTGCCCTTGTCTTCTTGTTCTCCTCGTCGAACGCGAGCAGTTCCTGCATCTCAGGCGGACAATAGTACATCTCTTCGGAAAGCGTCTTCCCAAGATAGCTTACGGTCTTTGACTCCAGTATCGGGTAGCGATAGCCGTCGGCATACCAACGATAGACATCTTCGCGCACCTTTGCCGTATCGGGAGCCAGATGCGTGATGATGCTGTCAACGGTGAAGGCAGGGATCTTGCATTTCATCGTGTCGATGGGTGCAGCCACCGCGCCTACCCACCTTTCCGTATGCAGACGAATGACGTTCCTCAGCGTGTCACCACCGGGCAGCACCAGCTTGCCTTCTGCATCAGCCTTTGTCATATAGGTGCCGAAGCGACGGATGAACAGACGATCACAATATTTTCCCGTGCCGTTGAAATAACCAGAGATACTGTCGCCTTTCTGCATAGGGAACTTCAGCCATGTCTCCGACATGTCATAGCTCATTAACTCCATATAGTTTTCAGAACCAATAATACTGATTGTATGCTTATCAATATTATAATAAGTACGATTGCCACGCTCAAGCTCCATAATGGTATCGTAGTCGGTGATGTATTCGGTCTGACAAGTCTCCTTGGAAATGTCAGCATCTTCCAGGCTCCACACGTCGTTGTTTCCTTTCAGACTAAAGCCTTTAACTGTTACTTGCTTCTTTTCCACCATGTCACCTCTACGATAGTAGTTGGTTGATTGGTTAATCTGCTGTCCGCTGATTGTTAGGCAGACTACTAATATTATGATTGTTAATGAGACTTTCTTCATATTGTTATGTCTTTAAAATGCACAAAATCAAATATAATCAGAGCTATAATTCTATGTTGTTCTATCGTAGACATCCTGCTCCCAAATATTTCTCCCACGGTCTAGCCATGCTCGTCAATAATTTTGCCATTGGTCCTTTATTCTCCTCCCTTGACGTTAAAACAATATCCTTCCAAATACGTTGGCTTGGAATTACCATTTTTGTAGTAATATATCTTCTCTCTTCGAAGCACAGAATTGGAATATTCAAATGAGACCATTTCGTCAGTGAATTCACCTTTGAAGAATATTTTTATAAGCAATCCGTCTTTTATGACTATCTTGAGCGATTGTAGTCTCTCGCTATTATATGTTTGAAAAATACCTGATAATACGTATTGCTTATTGAGATTCTTGTATTCAATGCTACAGTCAGAAGCATTCCCCTTGATTGTTCTGTTTGAGAGGCTGCCTGCACTATTTTGCATTATCTCATCATCAATAGATGCTAGCGACCATATTACATTTTCTAATAGGACTTTTGACTTGATCAAGCTGTATACAGAATTATCGTTTATCGATTTGTCAAAATCTTGATAATAATTACAAAATGGAAGGGAATCACTTGGAAGATATTTGTTTCCATCGTGGTGGAAGGTCTTAATCTCCCCGTCATAAACAACTGAGTCTTTCGTTTCACTAAGACAATATGTAACAATACTTTTTAGTGTTCCGTCCTCGTAATTTTTCTCTTCTATGAGATGACCATTGTATGATACCAGATAGCAAATGCTGTCAGCAGCACAGAAGCTTTTAATAAAAGTGAGCAAAAAAACAAAAAACATATACTTCATTTCGTTTCCCTCCAAAAAATGGTTAATCCATATTGTGCGGTTGAATAAAGTCGAATTTTTCCTTTATTCTTCATTCCTCCATAATTTGATGTGGCAAACTTTTGTTGTGGAACAGTAAATTTGCCTTCTCCAAATCTATTTTCGACAGAACTCTTCCATGATGAGTAATTATCATCAGTAATTGACCACCCCATAGTATTCATTTTATACATAAAATGACCATTTGACGGTTCGTTCATAAATTTTAATGGCACCATTGCTTGCTCTGCTCCATCCCATTGAGTAGCGCCATTACTGAAGTCCTGCCCCCCTTGTAAAGCATTGATAAGAGCCGCATTAGCCATTTGCATCTCAGCAGTTTGTTCGTTTAGTGCCGTTGACCTGAATTTTTTTGCTAACGGTGCCGTTTTACCGAAAGCTTTTTTATTACGTAAATGAACACTCGCAATTGCGCACATCTCATTAGGATCTGCTATTCCATAGCCAATGGAACTCTCAGCATATATAGTACTTGCTTTATTCTGAAAGTCATTACTGCTTATAGGATTATTATCAATCATTAACATAGTTTTGCCAACAAACACATAATTGGTTTCATTGTCATCTCTTTTTATAAATTTCCCGTCCTTTGTATAATAATCATCCTTGCCATCTGGATCTGTTCTACTTATAGGATCGTTGTGACAATAAGCATACGGACTGATGCTGTGGTACTTTTCTGCCAGCGGATCGATAGTCGTGAATTGGCCAACATCGGGACTCATATGCCTTGCACCATAGTCGTACCAGTCGAGACCGTGCATTCGGTCGAACTCCTTGCCGTTGTACTTGAATCGCTGTGCATCTCCGTTCGTGCTCTCGCCGAACAGACCGCCAAATGGATAGTAGTGGTTCACCTGTTCCACTGTTCCCGATGCACTGCACACTACGCGGTTGTTACCTAAGTGGTCCTTTAGGTAGTAGTGGTACTGCGGTGTGGAGCCGCTAAAGGTAATATATCCTCCATCCACCAATATCTGCTCTAACACGTTGTTTTCGTATATCATATTTCCGCAATAGTCTGTCGGAACAGCTGTCGCAGAGGGAGAGATCTTGTAGCTTGTTCTCAATTTCTTGCCTTCTGCATCGTAGATATAAGTTGCCGATTTGCCCGAACCGTATGTTATATTTTGCGGCAAATTTAGCAAATTATATTGAATTGACGAAATGTTTTTATTTAAATCTTTCGTCAGGTTGCCGTTTTTGTCGTAAGTGTACTCATCAGCCTGGCTTGCACCGTTCACGAAGTTGAATGCTCCGCTGTATGTCGGTCCGTTGTTTACGGCGTCGTCCACCCTTGTCACCTGATTGCCTGTGTAGGTGAACGACAAGTTGTCAATCAGGCCGTATGTCCCGCCATCTTTCAGACCGTTGCGCTGCAGTGCGGTCATATTTCCCATCTTGTCATAGGCGTATGCTGTGCTGTAGTCGCCCGTCCCCGAATATCCTGCACTTGTCAGCCAGTCAAGGGCATTGTAACTGAACTGGTAGGTTCTGGCTGTTGATTCGCTTCCTGCCTTCCATGAGATGGCGCCGATGTTTCCGTTATAGCTTTTGTTCGTTGGAACAACATAGCTGTCAGAGTTCTCATTATAGCTGATGTATTCTTTAAACCGCGTGCTCTCAATCTTCTTCTGCCAGTCGCGGATGTTGTAGCCGTAAGTGACCGTTTCCGTATTGTTCATCAGCGTTTTGCTGGAAACCCTTCCGATATTGTCGTAGCCAAGTGAGTAAAGCGTGACTTGTGAGTTGTTGTCCAGTTTATGCTTGACGGATACAAGCTGACCGGCAGTGTCGTATGTGTAAGTATAGACCTCCGTATGGGTATTCTGTCCTGATGCGGAATGTATATGTTTATGGTTCAGTTCCTTGCCTGTATAGTGGTTGTACTCTATATAGTCATCGTCATTGCCGGAAAGACTGTTGGTGGAGCGCTGCTGTATCATCTCACCATAGGCATTATAGTACATAGCCGTCACCTCGTACGTTGCCGGATTGTCCAGATGGTGTATGCGACTGCCCGTCTGCAGTCCTTTCGCACTGGCGTATGACGACTCATAGCCATTGGTGCTGTGGAATCCGACCATGGCACTCTCAATGTTGCTCAGGAACGAATAGTCATCATAGAACGTCTCAAGTAGCGGTGTCTTAACGTTACTTGAATTTTTAGTCCCCATAACCGTCTGCCGACCCAGGTTGTCATACTCGTAATAGGTCGTTGTAGGTGATGACGCATTCCGCTGGTTACCGTCCTGGGATGAGACAAGCCGGTCGTCGGCATCGTACGTCATGGTCACATAGTCGCATCCCGGCAGCTGCTTCTTCGTGCACCGGCCACGGTTGTCGTACTCATAGTAGTAACAGTACTGTTTGACGTCGGTGGAGGTCATCGACCATGTGCCTCCGGTCATGTTCTCGCTGGCTTTTGGAGGGATCACGTAACGCAGTTTGCCCAAACAGTCATACACGTAGTAGGTGTCGTAGTTGCCGTTGCACCGTTCCATCACTGTCCTGCCTTGTGTGTCCTTGTATATCTTGGTGACATGGTTGTTCTCGTCAGTTTGCTGTTCCACGAAGAGCTTCCCTTCTCCATAGTAGCTGCTCTGCGAGAGTGAATTGTCCGTTACGGTGTAAAGCCTTACCTCATTACTGCTGTTCAGAAGATACGATGTTCCCCTGAACCTGCTGTTGTTATGCCACAGGTCGCCCGGTCCCCTTTCCGCAGTTGGCCTGTCGAGGGCATCGAAGGTGAATGTTGTCGAGTGATGTGTGTCTGAGTTCATCCATGTCAGGCTGGCATTATATACCGGCGAGGCGGTGCCGTATGCTGCGATGGTCTGTTCCGTTATCCTGTCACCGTAGTCATATTGCCTAGAGGTGTACACATACATCCCATTATTGCCGCGACTGTTGGTGGCATTAAGAGTCGGCCGCCCCAGGCCGTCATAGTACTGGACGGTAGTCACCTTACCCCCGCTGCCGTTGATGAAGACCTCGCTCTTGACGTAGTTCTCCGTTGTCGTCTGTGCAACGGCACTGGCTGCCGATGCTATAACATACAGACATGCTATGAGCGTTTTATGAAAAACTCTTTCCATACCTTATTATTATTTATAGTTATAACTATGCTGCTGGACAGTATTACCGCCATGGTTCTTCACATTGGAGAGTCTTCCAAGTGCATCGTATGTATAGGTGGTGACGGTGCCATTCGGTGCCGTTATCCCGGTGATGCCGACTGACGGGTCGTAGGTATAGGATGTCATAACGGCAGGTCTGTTTTCCAGCGCACTGCGTATGGTGCTTAGCAGAACTGAGACCTCAGAAGTGCTTGTTTTTGTAGCCAGACTGCTGATGCTCGTTGAAAGACCCCAGCTTGTGAGGTCGCTGTAGCTTGCTCCCCTGATTTCTGCCACGGGATACATGTTGTTGTATGCCCATAGATATGACGTCACTTCGCCGTCCTTGCTAATTTTTGTCCTGTCACAGAGATTGTTATAGTCGTAGCTGAGCCTTAACTGTAACGGCCCTCCGTTCAGAGCATAGCTGGAAGAGGAAGGCAGTATGGCTCCGTTGTGGAAGACACAATCCCTGTAATATCCCGTATGTTTCGAATAACTGTCCTTCCTGCTATGGATCAGCTTCGTTGTTCCATTCTCAACGGCACTGAAACTCTGCTCTATTACAGGATACTGCATAAAATAGACAGAGTCGCTCATCAGGCTATAGGGATAGACGGATGAAAAATCCGACGGGTATTTGTATTCTGTAAGATAGTTTACGGAGGTGTTGCTGGAGTTCTCTGTCATGCTCTTGACAAGATGGTTGACAGTGTTATAGTCATAGTCGGTAGTAACAGACAGCGTTTTCTGTCCGTCGTAAGTAGTTGTAATGGTTCGTGCAAGTCTGTTCCATATGTATTTCAGCGGGAAATGCCAGAATCTGTAACGCGGGAAGTCGGAGGCATTGTAAATGGCATAATCATCGTAGATCACCCTGTCCTCCATAAGCAGTATATGACCGAAATTCTGGACGGTATTGTCATAGGTGTTCTGCGTCTCCCTGATTGTATTGCCGTTGGCATCCTTGACTATCTGAGAAGTCAGGTTGCCGTTGTTGCCCGCTCCATAATAATATCTGTCAGAGTATATTTTTGGCAGGGAAGTACTGAAATTCGAAATCCTGGTGCTTAACAGTCCTCCCTGGGCGTTGTACCTCTTTTGGGTAACGGAAGAGTAGCCGACACTGCTTCCGCACAGCATTGCCGAGAAGGTGGTCATGGCAAAGGAAGACGGCTTCAGTCTTAGGATGGTAAATTGGGATATGCCAGCAGTTCCCGACTGCCCATAGTTGGCAATGATACAGACTATTTCCTTCTTTTCATAGTGTTTCATGGGGCACAGTAGCTTACCGGAACAGTTTCCGTCAGTTCCAGTATATATGTAGGCAGTGGAATCGAGCAGCACATTGTTGCTGTCATAATTTTCAATCCGTCTGATTCTCAGTCCCCCTCCTGTATTGACAGGGACAGAGCTGTTAGTTGGTATAACATTTACATCGACCGTAGTGGATACGGAGTAGCTGCTGCCTATTTTCGGACAGTATACGGTCACCATATAGGAGTTCGCCTCGAGGTACAGCGATAACGTTCTGGTAAAGCTGCTCGAATATGCTATTTGATCCTGTGAGGCAAGTGAAAGGTCGTATGTGTGGGTTGTTCCGATGTTTGGGTTCATCGGTATTATCTGTACTTTGGCATTGTTGCTGTACAGGTTGGAAAGCGTCCCGCTGAATGTAACCGTTACTGTGCCTATAGCGTTGCCACTTAAGTCAATCTGCTGATGGTTGGGCGGGGCAGGCGTCTGGTTGACGCCCGTATCGTACAGGCTGACATGGCTATGGTTGCCTGTAAAGAAGCCTGTATCAGGATATTTGTCTGACGATACGAATCGGTGTGGCTCAAATACAAATCTGGTGTAGCCTTTTGTTGGGTAGGTGATTTTTTTGAGTACTGCCGTATGAATATGTGTTTTGCTACAGTATCTGTTGGCACCTTCATACTGTATTACAGCATCATTCATGTATGTGTCGGAATGATTGAGTAGATCGCGTGGAGTCGGGAGTAAGGTCAGTCTGCCGCTCACCAGATTCTCCTTGTGGTTGTAGTATCCCCAGAAATCCCTGGCAGCAGAAGTCTTAAGAGGGAGATTGAAGTCTTCGTTATACTCAAAGCACGTACTCAGTATGTTTGTTCCGCCGCATTCATCAACAGACGTGAGCTTCAGGCGTTGTGCAAGCGCGTCTGTATAGCTGAATGCCCCATAGCTGTTTGACAGGAGGTCCCCTCCGACCGTTGATGCCGTAAAATAGGAATAGTTGAAAACGAATTCCCTGATGGTATTATTCGATATGTTAGATTTCACTGTTATTTTCTGTAGTTTCCTTGAGTTGACGAGGTCTGTTCTACTTCCCAGTGTGAAAGTTATCGTCTCTGAGGCAGTTACTATACTAGTGAGGTATCGTGTCTCCACATAATTGGTTGATACTGTTTGGCCGGAATTGTAGTTCTGTCCAGAATAAGGGACCGTGCCGCCGTTAGGCCCGACGGCTATTGGGGTCGTATGAATGACAAAGTCGTTCTGCTCATGCATGGAAGGCTGGAACGGAACTGTATATGTTGTGCTGTAGTTAAACTCTACCGCTGACCCTTCCGGGGTGACAATCAGGCTTAAGTACCAGGCAGAAGTGTATATGTTCTGAAAACCGGAGCTCCCGTATGTCCTTTCTGCAGGAATAAAGAAATACTGAAAGCCGTTGCCGTCGGTGATCTTCCATCTCGCATTGTCTATGTTTGTATAGGAACAGTTGTATTCGTCTTCGATCTTATATATGCCATGGGCATCCCCCAGAATCTTATATTTATTGCTTACACGTTCATATACAAAGGAGAAGCTCTTGCCCAAGATGTTGACGGAGAAGTAATCCTTGTCTCCATAGCCGTGCTGAAGGTCGTTTTTGATAGGTTGGTTTACACTTAACTGTCCACCGTTTGAAATGACGAGGTTGTCGGTAAAAGTACTAATATCGCCATTGCCATGCTGGGCAAAGTCATCCCATTCGGAGGCTGTCGCATAAAGATATCTCGGGTCAACTTCGCCCGAGGCTACATAGTTTATACACCCGCCTATCATAAGATTCCAGCCAAGCCCCACCCAAGAGGCTTCCTGGTCTACCTTTATTCCAGAGCCGTTATAGGTGAGCGTAATAGGTATTTCTATGTCCTTATAGCTAAGTGTATATAGTGGGACACTGATATTCGGGTCTCCCGTAAACTCATTGACACTTTGTTCACCATATCTCCTGAAGGCTGCGGCCTCTGGAGACTTGTATTGGTAATATGGTATCTCCAACTGGTAATTAGCATCCCTGTCATTCGGAATACTGTCATTACTAATTGAGTCTGGAACGTAGACATCTTCTGTTTGGGCATATAGTGTTGATATATACAATAGAGCCAACAGGATTGAGATACCTCTTCCGAGGCTTAGTTTACATTTCTTCATAAATTTGCCTTTTTGTTATTTTTCGGCAAAGATAAGGCAAAATATTCAAAGGTGTATAAAATTGTGCGTTTCAAAAAATAAGGGAAACGTAAAAAACATCGAGCACACGACCGTTGTATTACATTGATAGACAAAGCGATGAATGCCATAGCGCGTATTCATGAGATGAAACGCTCTACAAAAATAGTGAATAAGAGAAATATTCTCCCACCCACTAAATCATTTCATAAATAATACCTCTAAAGTGAAATAAAAATGTGTTATACTTCTTTAGGATTATCTGTATTATCTTTTATTTCCCTATTATAAGATGGAAGCTTGTTCAAAACAAATATTACCAATACCCCCAAAAGGGTACTACCCATAATTATACTCCCAAGAAGTTCATGGCCAGTAAAGGCTAAAATCATTGAAGCGACTAGGAATAACACAGCCAAACAAAATCCCATCCATTGCCCTCGCTCACTTAAAGAAAGGTTTCTTTCCACTATAGCCTTTTCCATACTTGTACGATGAGCCATTTGTTTTTCTGCCATAGAGAGGATTCTTTCTGGTGCATCAGATAACACCTCTTTGTATGCTTTAAAATCTTCAGGAGCAGGAAGTGGGCCTTTAAATGATGTGGATTGTTCAACTGCAAACATTAGCTGCATTGCAGTTTCTTGCTTATCTTTAGGTAAACTTTGGATAAACTCATTTATGTCTATGTTCTCCCTGTCATCGCTGTTTGGTTCAACAGGGGTAAGCACATTATTATCTTTGTCCATAGAAGTTAACTATTTATGAAAACCTGACATAGCCCTTCTTACATCCATACCAATATTTTCCCAATCTTTTGCAATATCCATATAATCATTACCCTTCAAATAGGATAAATAATTAGAAAGGCATCTTGGCGGTATAGAGATACTAGCAAAACCCTTTATGATTGGATGCCTGCTTATAAGCGGATTCAAAGACGTAGTATGACGTAGTCTCACTGCCACATTATTATAATGCGTTGAAATGCCATTATTGACAGTATAAACTTTAGTAGTTCCCATACAAAATCCTTTCTTCATACGTTATTTGCGGTGCAAAGATACGAAAATCTTTGGATATAACAATGATTTTTGTAACTATTTTAATAATTTAAAACGCAATTTCTTATTGTGCGTGCACACAGGCAGTGAATTGTAAGTTTGAATTGCCGTTGTAGATACATTTGTCATTTACCGATTGCGCGTATCACATATAGTATTGAAAACCAACACAATGAATACCAGAACACGCATCTTTGTCAGCACCTTTCAACCACATAATTACGAACATGTTTTCAAACTTCACTCTTTCTTCTTTGAATTAGTTCTGAATATATTAGACGATATCAGACCTTTATACACATCTTCATTCAGGAACTCTAATATCTTATTTACTTGACCAATATTACTAGGCAATACAAGTCTTCCATTTACAATATTAATCTCGACTTCGACGGATTTCGCAATCTTGCCTCTTTTTCTTCCATCCATCTCCATAAATTTATCTAAAGTGCCCGTCTCAGTCACCATCTTTATCAGTCTACGGGTTTTGTTATTAGCACGTGCTAATAACCAGTCAACATCAATGTTAATATTATCTTTATTTCCAAAATTCCTCACTCCTTCGGTCGTTGCTGCAACCATATAAGCTGATAGGTCAAGAATTTTACTAGCACTCGGAAAAGATTGGAAATAGAATTTACCGTTTTTATGGCACACCGCTCTTGCCGTTGAAACTATAAGTATAGCGGTCTGATTCCGTATCGCCTTCCCCCTTGGCAGCCAGCCTGTGCCACCAGTAGTTCGTTTTGTTACTGGCATAGGCCATATCGTAGTCAATTTCCGCTTCCGACGTATATTCGAGATCTAATCTGTTGTTCTGGATATGGTCCTCCGTACCCTTCACCTGCTTGTTAACAATTCCACCGGCATTCAGCGTCCATCCCAGCCCGACAGGTGTTGCCATATCCTGAACCTTGATTCCTGAAGCATGATATTCGATGCTTATAGGGAGCGTATAACCGCCAACTTTAATATCATATAGCGGAATGGATATCTGAGGTACTCCCGTAGAATAATTTACCGAGTAACAGCCAAATTTCTCTATAGCCTCTGCCTGAGGTGAGACTGGTGTATTATTTTTCAACAGTTGTTCATATCCGTCACTTACTGTTCGGTCAGATTTTGCAGGACCACTTCCCCCTTGTGGCCTGAAATCTCTAACTACAGCCTTATTTGCAAGTCCACCATTATTTGGGTTCTCATTTGTCTGAGCCCCTACTGCCACTGTCATGAACAACAGCCATGTGATTCCGATACATTTTCTCATATTCGATCTCTTGCTAATAAAACAATCGTTTTGAGTAACGGCGCAAAGATAAGGCAAAATATTCAAAGGTGTATAAAATTGTGCGTTTCAAAAAACAAGGGAAACGTAAAAACAGCAAGTGTCAGAACGTCGTATCGCATTGATAGACAACGCGATGAATGCCATGGCGCGTATTCATGAGATGAAACGCTCTACACAGGATCTTAAACCTCTACATTATTTACCAATATCATTGGGGTATCGTTTAAAAGTAAGATTTCTGAGCAATCCTTTCTTTTTAACGTCCGCATACACATATCCCAACATTTCAACACTTGCCTTATCAATAAAGAAATCCGCTTCACTATTGGGAGCGTTTTGAGGTTTGTCAATTATAAAAACAGTTACTGTAACTACCGAAGGGGCATGTGTTCCATCGTTTCTAATAATACTGATCCGCTCACCATTCTTTATTTTCAGCATATTATTTGTATACGCACTGGCATAGCCATCCTTTAAATTTGGATTTACACCAATTGTACATACCTGGCCGCTATTATCCTTAAAAAGATAATTACCTTCAAGCTTGCGGAGGATGCTTTCTGCTTCTGCCTCCTTTTTACATAGAGTATTTATATCCTCAGATAATTTTACAATATGAGGTTCTAAATTATAGACATAGTTCAAGCTGTTAACAATAATGTAAATAATAATATTACTAGCAAGTCCTATAAGAACACCGTAAGCTAATGGCCTTTTATTTGCCTTGTTTAATTTTTTCATATGCTTCATGTCGTTAAGAGATTAATTTTATACAAAGTTACGATAAAATATCAATAAATGAATAAATCGTGCGTTTCAAAAAACAAGGATAACGTGAATAAGGTTAGTGCGCAGATTGCATATAGTATTGAAAACCAACACAATGAATATCAGAACACGCATCCAGAAAATGAAACGGTCTGATATTCATTGAAAAAGGCACAGCTTATCTAAAGATACCGTCAGGAATGATTATTCTATTCGTTCAGTTCTTAATTGCAAATTTCTTTGCATAGATCTTCCCGTTTCTTATTACCTTTGCAATATAGAAGCCCTTAGGTAGCCCTGCAAGCGAAAGTTTTGTCTCCTGCATGTTGGAAGATACGGATCTCACCAATTTAGTACTATTCCATACCTGTACATCATAGGTGCCTTGAGTTGTCTCTTCGTTCCACTTGACAGTAAGACTGTTGTCGTCAGGATTGTATATGATGAGACACTGATCCTCTCCTCTGTCTTCTGGTCCATTATTTTGTGGTGCCACAGTCTCAATCTCACCACTACTCCACTCAGAATATCCGCAACCATTAATCCCCCTGATATAGACCGTGTACCATCCTTCATAAGCTGTCGACATTTCAAATGATGGCGTATTATTAAAAGCATGTCGCACCAGTACCTCTTGGAATAGGTTATTTATCCTGTAAATGTTGCATTCATACTGATTATAGTACGGATTATAACCACTTTCAACCGCAACGACGTTTCCGACATTTCCTTCTATCCAATTACCTTCGCCATAATAGTTAGAAAATACTAGATCCCCCAATTCAGATGTACCAGATATTATGGACTTCGTGATTTGTTCTATTAAATAACCACCATAACATATATTAGCCGTAAGGTTTGCCAAACTATACTGCTGTGAACCTATATACGACACTGTACACTGGTTGCCTGAAGGTGTAATTGTGAAATTGTTGTTGTCTATAGTCCAGTTTATTGTATAACCAGATGGTATACCTGCAACAACATAAGTCTCTGTATCACATAAAACGGTATCACCAGAGATTTGCAATTCAGGATATGACAAACAAAGGAAATTTCCGAAAGTCAATGGAGAAGACGAATACTGTGGCGTTTCATTTGCATTATCCATATAACTTGCAAAATCGAACGCTTCTCTCATAGATATATATCCATCATTATTTGTATCAGCATTAGCACTGGTTCCATTTGGATATGCTCCTGCAACAGCGGCTGTCCAATAATACACAAATGCATCATACCAGTAGTCTAACGCATACGAAAACTCATTGGATTTGCACGCTGTTGCAATTACATATTTGCTATTTGATAAGTCATCAATAAACCCGCCACTATAACATTGTCCCATACAAATATTTATGGATTTTGCATGTATGTTTGCCAGATAACTGGCAAACTCAAAATCAAATATTTTTTCGTTATTCCACAAACATAAATAACTATTATTATTTTGCCTACCTCCATGATCCATAGTATAAATAAAAAGGTCGTCATCAGCAGTAAGAGTGCTACTCAATGAGTTTAACACGCTTATAACATTTGTACGTGTAGCCGCATACTGAATATCATTTGTTCCGTCACCATCCAAATCAAGAGGAGACGAATCATAGCCAAAATATGTATTCCTGTCTTTGGCAGGATTTGTTCCATCAGACATAAGAACATAAATATTATTCCTATTGTAACCATACACGTTTACTAAGGTTGAATATATGGCAGCACAATCATTCCAATATCGTATATAGTTCATTGTAGAATCTATTCCCCCGTTTATGATAACGGCATATTCATTTGAGGCTGTATTACGATTTAGAGGACAATCTGCGGTCATAGACTTTCGTAACAATTTCCTCATTTCTCTACCATCATAAAGAAGAGTTTTTGAATTAACTCTCTGTTCAACCAGAGGTTTCATTTTAATTCCTATTGGTGGCATGGAATGGTTGTGAGAAGTCAATTCACCAGTTTCACAATCAACATAGATATACCTACAGGGATGACACCAGTTTCCCATCGGGATGTCGTCAACAAAGAACATCCATGAACTACTATTGGGTGTGATTTCGTCATCTCCATATGTCTTTATATGAGAATTTGCAAACATAGCAGATTTACATATAAAGACATTAACATTCTCTGGATTGTTGCTAAAAACACTCTTTTTCAATATTTCCCAGGCTTGTTCCTGGCTAATTTTGGATGTCGCATTAACATATCCCAAAAAGCAGAACAGAGAAAAAGATAATAGCAATAGCTTCTTCATAACAAATTCTTTAAATATTGGTTTTTTATTTTAACAAAGTAAATGTTGATTCGAGAGATTTCGGAGACCATGTATTCTGATGTATATCATATTCTCCATCAACTATGCTAACATAGATATATCTGCACGAATGCCCCCAATTAGCCATAGGTGCGTCATCTATAAAAAACAACCATGATGTGTAGCCTGGGGACATCTCGGTTGTATAATAAGCCTCAACCAATGTATTCGACGGAATAGTGTTCTTAGACGCATATGCATTTATATTTTTCAGATTGCTATTCAAAATTTTTGTTTTCACAATTTCCCAAGCCATAGTTTGTGTAATTTTCATATTGACTTGAGTGCGATCACCTGACTCGTTCTGGATGTTACCAACTTCAGTTTCTGGATAACCATAGTCATCCTCATTACCACACCCTATCGAAAACATAATTAATAGAGCTGTCACAAAAATAAAAATTTTTTTCATACCATACTTCATTTTAATTTCTTTTATACATTTATGTTTTTAAAATACTGTTGCAAAATTACAAAAAAATAACTTGTGGATTCAGAAACATGCGTTTCAAAAAAGAAGTATATCGGAGTCACGAACTGTCAAATGGCTGTTATCCTATTTGTTATCAACATGATAGAAAGCATAACAAATAAAAGAAAATGAAACGCCCAGACAGGTCCTTTTGCATAAAGATGCATTATACTATTCAAGGATTTCGATTGCGCTGACTAATTTTTTCTTCTATCTTTCGGCTGGCTAGAAGTAAGAGGGAGGCATTCGTCTGTTTATCGTCCTTTTTGGCAACTACTACATTGATACCAGAACCAGGATTTATCCATTGATTTGAATGGATCACAACATCTTTTTCATGTCTTTCTATATCAAAACTTGCTCCTTGTGAAAATGAATCTACAGCTTTTACAACGATATCATCCCTGCAATCCACCCGATATGTCAGTCCATATGTAGGCTGACTAAGTTGAATCGCAGCAGTATACCAATGATCATATCCCGTTTCTATACTAACGAATTCTATGTTGAGGAACTTCTCTGCCTTATACGCGTTCACATTTATAGTTGCCATTTTCATCTTCTCACCCTCTATAAACATTTCAGAAAGTTGCAAATTTTCTATTTTCTTAAGAACAATGTCATTTAGATTGCTGATTTTAAAATCTGAAACACTAAATTCAATATCTGCAGGACACACACCAATTTTTATATCTTCATAAAAACCCTTTTCATTCCTATACATTTTATATCTATGATGTTTTTTACATATAACTTTATCCTTTTTCGAATCATACCACACAAGGGTATCAACAAGATAATTTGTTCTGACATTCTCTTGCGCAACTTTAATACAGTGTGCTATATAAAAATCATAATATTCATCAATATTGGGTACGACTACTATAGATTTGTCAGAACGATAAATAAGTTTCATCATTTCTCTTTTTTGTTTATCATCCAAACTTGTCAGAAACTTCTTATCAATTACAATATCTCTAAGGAGATCTTGTATTCTATTGAGGAATCTTTGTGAACTTGTAATCCAAGAGAAAATGCCAGCAACAATAACTGCTAAGCTTACAGCTTTTATGAATTCCAATGCTGTTTTTACTTCTGTAGAACACAAACTTCCATATTTTTCATTAACATAAAGTGAGACCAGAACTCCAATTAAGCCAAGGCAAACAATATTGGTAAAATATTGGAGCAGAAAACGTTTAAATCCATTCATACACTTTAAATTTTATATTGTTTCGTATTCAATGGCAAAGATAATATGAAATAATCAAATAAGTATAAATTTAGCGTTTCAAAATGCACATGTCGAGAGCGCTGATTATCAAGCATTTACATTTCCCGTCACAAGTATCTCCTCTTATACGAAACACATATTTAAAAAATTGAACCTATATTTTCTTTCTGGCATACCACCCGCGATAGCCGTTGTAACTGCCGTAGGGGAAGTGTGCATTCTTGAGGGCGGTGGTCAGGGCTTTGAGACTCGGGAGGTCCGTCGGCCTCACGTGCTGGCGTAACTCATCCTGGATGTCGATTGCACGGATGAAGTTCTCCTTCTTTCTTTCGGCTGGCTCGAAGTACGAGAGAAGGATTTCCTCTGGTGACGACTGCTGGCGGTATGCCTGGTTGTGGCGTTCCACCTCCGCCTCCTCCGTCTTTGAGAACCAATAAGTTGCGCCATTACGCAGTTCCGCTACAGCCTGGGCATACATCTGCCTGTAAGGCACCGGAGAATCTGTGTCGATGATACCCTCCACCTCACAGCAGAGATAACGGCGCGACCCCGTCGTGTCACAGAGCGGCTCGTGCTCGTTGGTGGTGGCGATGAACGAAGCCATGCGCGGCAGCAGCACATACTGGTCGCTCCGCATCTTTCTCGACTGCACGTCCTTTTCCGTCAGGATCCGTTTTATCTTCGCCTGTTCACGGGCGGTCTTGGCATTATACTCGTCGATGTTCACCAGAAGCATACGCCCCAACATCCTTTCCACCTGTTCGGCACTGTCGAGCTTGATGTCATCGATATAGTATTCCCTCAGCTCCGGTGGCAGTATCAGCTTGCAGAAGGTCGACTTATGCGTGCCCTGCCCTCCGATGAGCATCGGTACGATGGCATTGCCGAAGTCGCGCGAGAGATTCATCCACTGCGCCACCATCGCAAGCATCCAGCGATGGAAGTAGCCTGTCCACTGCCTGTAGGATGTCGGTACGCGCGATGCCATCTGTCCGATGTAGTCTTCGCGACCGTCCCATTCGCCGCACTGCCCCAGATAGTCCGCCACAGGATTATAGGGAGGGATGAGCGCACTGCGCACATAGAGCTCCACATCCATCGACCATGCCACGCCCACCTGCTCCATCTGTTCGATGGCAATCTTGCGCATCTCCCTGTCGGTCAGCTGCCGCCAGATAGTAGTCTCGTAATTTTCAATAGTAGTGTCGCAGCCATTTTTAGCAGTCTTATAATTTCTTTCCGAAGCCTCATCGCGGATTTTCGGTCTGAACTCCTCCGTCTGCTTCATTGTGTTGTACCGCAGTTCGTAGTTCTGCTCTATGAACTCACGCACACCCTTGGCGATGCGCATCCTCTCAGTCTTTGACGACAAAAGCCCGTTGGAGCCTCTCTCGTCCCTCTCATACACATACGCTTTGAGAAATTCCCTCAGCCATTTTCTTATCAGGTTTGTCATAGATAACGGTTTACTGTCTGTTTGTTTATGTTAAAGACAGCCCGCTCATCCCGCCTATCCCGCACTGACGGTAAAGCATCCTACGTGCGGGATGGGCGGGACAGGCGGGTTATCTTTCTAATTCACCTATCAGCGCGTGCGCGAGCTGCCTGCGCCACCATTTCTTCCAGGCCCGTTTGCCGTGGAGCACATAGTGGCAGTGACGGCATACCCTCCGTCGCGTACCGGTCTTACACATCTCAAACTGCTCTTCAGGCAGTTCCTTTCCACAATTCCTGCAAATCATCGTCATACTCTGTAATTTCTGAAACACTGATGGCGGTTCTCCTTCGGATCGAGGCACACAGAACAGTGGAGCCACATGCCCCCGCTGCGGTTAGACTCGAACAGCATCTGGTCGAAGTCCACGTTCTTACGGATGAAGTCGAAATACTCCAGCCCCCTCTCACGGCTTGTCACACGTATGTCCATCGCCTCACCGTAGAGGTGTTTCGAGTTGCCGACGCCATGCACACCCCTGTTGACTTCCTCCGAGCGGAAGCCGCTGTTGATGACGATCGGTCCGAACACCTCGCGCAGCGGCTCACCCAGTTTCCAGCAGATGTTTATCATCGCCGCCAGCTGCAGGTCATCGGGCGTATTGTCTACCCAGTGTTCCTCTGCCCATGCAGAACGCGTCATCTCGTCATAGCTGAAATGCGGACTCAGCATAAAGTTCTTTCTCTTGCTCATAATCTTTTCTAACTTTTTGTCTTACTCTTATTGTCTGTCTCCAATCGCGATTGTGAGTGCAAAGTTATGACAAAAACGATTTATGTACAAAAAGTCGTAAAATGTCGTAATTAAATACGGCGGGCAGGAGCCATAATATCCTGATATAATGGGCCATCGCCGGCAAAAAGAGAATGATTTTTACGACATTTCCTTGAGTGATGTCATATCTGTGTTGCTTACCGCCCGGCTTAAGGTTACACTGAGGCTGTTGACGTGGATCTTCAGACTGCGATGACGCATGCACTTTAGCAGAAGGTGTTTCAGGGTATTGAAAGCTTCACGTTTCATCAGTGTCTGCCGTTTCCTCGTCGTGGTGAATCTTATTATGAGCCGTATCAGTCCCGCCTGTCCTCTGTTGCGCAGTACATTAATAATGTATTCACCTTGGTCATCCATTTTCAGTTCGATGACACGGAGAGCAAGCAGGTTTTTCAGCTCTTCGACCAACTCTATACGTCTGGTATGGTCTATGTACTTGTCGAATATGCGGCTTATCTGATATGCCTGGTGTATGCGTTCGTCCTCATGGGCAAGCAGGTCTAAGCCTTTAAGACTGATGATTTTCTTTTCCGTGAGCATCAGGTATTGTTTGTCTTCAGAGATGTTGATGCTCACGAGTTGGGTAGATGTCAGGTCTTCGTTATTGAAATCCATTTTCGTGATTCGGTATAGTGAACAAAAAAGTGCCACCCCTTTTCAGAGTGGCACCATCGTTAATAATAAAGGGTTGGAGCGTCGCTTAATCCTCTTCGACCGTTATCTCATACTGGTCAATCACACCGGCACTGGTCGACATAGTCAGGATATAGGTTCCTTCACCAAGATAATCGAGACAATCCGTATATGCCTGACCGGCATTCAACGATACTGTCGTGTTAAGATACGTAACGCCATTACTTACGATTGTAATCTGCAGATCTGTAATGTCGTAGTTCGGAGAGATAGCCAGATCACCCGTATTCTCGTCAAGGTACACACCTATAGTGAAAGGTGTTCTTATGGGAATACCTGCAAGAAGACTTTTCTTTTTGTAAGTGTTTGCAAACAACTCTGATGGGGTTAATAACAACCCTGCCAACAATAATAAAACTAACTTTTTCATATTCTAAAAATTTAAATGCGTTGCAAAAATAAGAATAATATGTATAAAAAAGAAATATCAGGCGTTTCATAATTAAACGACTTAACTATATGGTATTCAACAACATACACCAAAATTGCGCAATATTTCTCATATATGAAACGCTCAAATATCCATTTTAAGGATAAACAAACGTTTCAAAATCATATTTGATAGAAAAAATGGTTCGAAATATTTGGATTATTCAAAAAAACAACTTACCTTTGCACCGAGTTATGAAGAAAATTCTATTACAACTATCTGCAATTTTGCTCTTTTTGTCTGCATGTAATGGACTAAGAGTATCTGAGGAACTGAATAATATTGATTCTTTGGTAGTCAAAGAACAATATGATTCTGCTTATGTACTTCTGAACAATCTGAGCGAATTGACTATGACAGAGGAAGACCAAGCTCATTTCTATCTTCTATCGACACAATTAGGCTATCTAGTCAATAAGCCTTTACCATCAGACTCGTTGTTGGACCTTGCCATTGCATATTATAAAAAGGTGGGAAACAACCATAAACTATCTGATGCCTATTTTTATAAGTCAACAAGAGAAAGACTCAATCAGAATTATCCGCAGGCAATTTTGTTCTGCAAAGAATCAGAACGTTTGGCTATTAATATCGATGATGCCCGTCTTCAGTTTAAGATTGCTGAGAATTTATCTTACCTGAATGCTCTGTGTGATAATAATCAATTGCAACTTCAATATGCTCAAAAAGCATTATCTATTGCAAAAAAGGAACAAAACGATAACTGGATTGCCTATTCTTACAATAAAATTAGTTTTGCTTTTGATCATCTTGATCTATACGATAGTTCACACTTCTACATAGAAAAATCAATTCCTTATATAAAATATATAGATGATAGTCATAAAGCTGAATACATTGCCAATATTGGCTTAATATATATTGAGAAAGATCCCCAAAAAGCTAAATTTTATCTTGAAAAAGCGTTAGAATATGGCGAACATCCTGGTATTTATGAGTTTCTCGCAGATATCTACATTATAGAAGGAAAGCGAGATGAGGCATACAAACTTTGGAAGAAAGCCCTTATAACAAACGGCAGACATGACAAAGATTATCTTATAAGCAATATCCTTTCCTATGATATTGAGCATGGAAACTTGAATGATGTATGCAAGAACGTAGATGAAATAATATCTATTAAGGATAGTATCGTTAATAAGCTCAAAAATGATACCATCAAGGATATGCAATTACGCTTTGACCATGAAGTAGCTATGCACGAAGCTGACAATAAACTCATGAACACACAACGTGTTATGATGGGGCTTGCATTGGTTCTAATAATAATGGTCTTCTATATCTTCTTCCGTAGGAAAAAAGAAGAAGCCCTCCAAAGAGAGCATCAGTTACAGCTGTATGCTTATACAACAGAGATTGACCAATTGAAAACTATCAAAGACGAGGCACAAACACAGATTAAAGAGTTGGAATGCGACAAAGACAAATATAGCGAGAAGATTAGCGATCTGGAGGAGGAAGTAAATAATGCCGATAATGAAATAAAGCGGCTGAATAAAAACATAAAGAAGCTGCTCGACGACGAGGCTCCAAAGTTGAAAAGGGGAAGAATGCTTTATGACCATATCATTGAAGGAGGAACCCTATCCAATTGGAGTTCTAAGGAGCAAGAACTATTCAACAACTATTATGGCGCTATAAACTATCAGAGTTACAACAAAATCAGAAAACAGAAGCGTGCCACAAAAACCTCAGCACACAACATGTTCTATCTCATCTTAAAGGAAATGGGCAAAAGTGATGATGAAGTCCGCCGCATCATGGGTCTTTCGCAAGAAGGAATTCGCACTCTCAGGAACAGGACTAAGCCTGTAGAGGAATAATCACAAATTATCCCGAAGTGATTCGATTTTTTTCTGGCTCTTGCTGAGGTCTTGGACTATGATGTCCAACTGACGCTCAAGCCTTTGGGTCATCTCGTAACGGTTGTGGTAAAGCAAATCTTTGTTTGCTTCGTTTAAATCCTGAGTGAAAAGCTGGTCAAGGCATATTCTGTCCTTGAAGAAGTTCAGCACAGCCAAGAGGGCAGAAGCATAAACCTCTTCCCCATTCTCCATACGCGAAATTGCCGGCTGGGTAAGGTTTGTGGCCTTAGCCAGTTGTTGCTGGTTCAACCCGAGATGTTTCCGGATCATCCTTAATCTTTCGCCAAGCCTTTTTGCATCCATCATCTGATAAGCATTAAATGAAACACTTGCCGAACAAATAGAAAAGAAAAAGGCGTGTGCAAATCGCCATTATCAACTCTTGGGTTTTCGGTGGACCTCAGCTAAATAATGAACAACTGCCCACGCCCAATATGATAACTGTCAAAGACAATATCACAGACGTGAGCATTTTTCCGTCCATTATCCTTAGCTTACTTTTTCCGAAATTTAAGAGTTAGGATAATTTCCATCTAAATGCTCTGTCATCAGCCTCCCTCTATAATGAGTTCAGCCGATTCCGCTTGCAAAAATACAAAATCAATCTTAACCGACAAAAGTAATTTGTATTTTTTAAGAGAAATAATGTTCGTATGCACTCAAAATGTAGGGTATACATGATTTTTGTTGAGAAAGAGCGTTTCAACATCTATATGATGTGTAAGTTTATTAATATTTGATTATCAATATCTTATGGCATTCATCCAGCCACTTTTATGCATTATCTCTTTTATTTGAAACGCATAGTTTTATTTATAAACCAAAAAATAGTTATAAATTTGCAGCATAATTTTTAATTACTTCGAATATGAAACATAAAAAAATTCTCAGTAAAAAAAGTAAGGAAATACTATTTTCAGGTATTCTTATACTATCATCATTTCTCCTCGCTTGTTCAAATCTTGACACACCAGAAATTTCAGATTTAACTTCAAAGAAGTACATACACGATAATAATCGTAGTTTTGAGGAGGCTCTTCAAATAGCCCAGTCATCGATAAATATCGTAAACGCGAATTCCGTTACTCGTTCAAATTCCAAACGCGTGATTTCTATTAAAGACACTAAAACATATAGGAGTCAACCTATAACCAGGTCTGAATCGGGAACAAATGACACATTAATGTATGTTTTTAACTTTGAGGGTAATCAGGGATTTGCTGTAGTT
>JAEEGL014517087.1_pt1 | contig 31722 bp, 46 predicted proteins | sample 9134231 | NCBI WGS metagenome assembly JAEEGL01 (sample SAMN16246548, study PRJNA631951) | gut metagenome | biome: gut microbiome; feature: rumen; material: fiber-attached | host: Bos | place: Iran: Karaj | collected 2018-10 | reverse complement strand
TGTACGGAGTTGTGGTGCCAGGGTTTACCCTGACGCCCAATTCGCTATCGCCGCCACGGAATGATGTTATCACTATCTTTACGGCATCCCCGTTGGTGATTGATGGCGCCTCAACGAAATATACCTCCTTTTGTTGCGCGCTCTGGTAGCTGTCGTTAACGAAGTATGCCTGGGTAGCTACTGCCCCATTTACATATACCGTTATCTTGCCAACTGAATAAGTGCTACGGGTAACGACGAAGGGCCAGACACTGATAGAACATAGCGTGAAGTCAGAGCTAGCCGTGAAGGATACGGCGGACAGATTGTTCGCCGTGGTATATGCGGCAGGCGTGGTTTGCGAGCGGTTGTCGTAGATTGTCCCCTTGCCTAGCGGGGCAGACAATATCTTATACCCTAACCGCGTGCCGTACTCACCCACGCGGTCAAAGCGTGCATCCTGGGCCAGACGTATCTCCGTAGAGTCCATCGTGTCGTTAGGCTTGTAAGTATATATGCCCTTGGCGAAGTTAGTAGTAACTGGGGCGCTCTTGCGAGTGCTTAGGCTCGGGATATTGCGTCCAATAAAGTTAGACTTCCTTGCCATATCCTAGTGCCTCAGCCTCTCTGCCACTGGTAGGTGTGCCCTATTCTCGTAGCTAGCTTGGCGCGGGCAGTAGCGTAGCTTCATGTTAGTTACTAGCTCGTCGTACTTGTTCTCGTAGATCGCTGCATAGTCGAAGTTGTCGCGTAGGCGCTCAGCCCTTGCTAGGGCGCCCATAACTAGCACCTCGCCGAACTCGAACGGGATGATAGGCACGTCTGTTAGTTGCACCAGTGGTAGCGGTTTCGCTAGGTAGTAAAGGTTTAGCTCGTAGAACTTTTCGTCACCATCCTCGTCGACATCTGAGCTGACGTCTGGCACGTTGTATAGTAACTTCCCGCCAAAAACCGTAAAGCGGTAGTTCTTCCGGCCATCTTCGCGGCTCATGTTGAGGAAGTCCTTATAGTCTAGGTACTGGAACGGCCATACCTCGTTATCTATCTTGGCCGTCATCGTTATAAGCGTCTGGTAGTCTGTGGGAAGCGGTAGCACTCCAGATTGTTGCGTGGTAGCTACGTATATCTTCTCTAAGAATTGGTAGTGGGCCTCGCCCAATGCGTCAAAAAGTGCATCGTTCAAGAACTGCACTATGGTGGTCTCTGGGTACTCGTCGTCGTCGAGACGTACTTTTATGCGGTTGATGAGCCCGCTAAGGTTGTAGTTTGCGTCCATCTAATATGCACGCGCACCGCCAGTTATTGCAATTATACCATATTGAGCACCAAAAAGCCCCCTATGCGCACTTGGGGGCTTTAGGTTTATGTTCGTGTTTGTTGGGTATTAGCTCAAGGAGCCGGTACCGATAGCAGCAACGGCTTTCTTCTTACCGTTGAGGATAAAGCTATCGAAGATGAAGCGGCCAACGAGGACCTTACCATCGACCAACTCAGAATCAGAGATGATGCGAGTAGTCTTGATCTGGTCAACGCCCAAGAGAGCATCACGATGCACCATGATGGCGCTAGTGTTGGATGGCATATAGCTGGTTGGCACCTTGACTACTGGGCAGCCATCGAGTTCGCCGACAAAGCCACGGCCGAGCAACTTATCGTTGTAGCCAGAGCCGAGTACCTGTGTCGTGATTTCGCCCTTAATAGCGTTATAGAACGTTGGAGTGACCCAAAGAACGCGGCCAGCGATTGGGGCTTTAGCCTCGTCGAGAGCAGCGCTGAGTTTGAGGACATCCTCGTATGGCTTGCCAGAGGTTGGCGAGTAGTACTGGGATGCAGCGGCAGCGCCGATACCAGCCTTCAAGAGACGGTTAGCATCAATCATCGGAATGACTTGCTCTTCCATCTCAGCACGCATAACTTCGCCAGCTTTCTTAGCGAGGGCGCCTTGTTCGTAGTTACCATCGTCAATCGCAATCTTGAATGATTTATCGTTGCTGATGGTGTAAGCAGTGATGACATCTTCGAGCTCGTTGTTGCCACCAAAGCGGTCGCCGGTGTTGGTGCGGTCGTAGTTAGATGGGGTAACGGTCGTTACGGTGTAGACTTCGACAGTCTTTCAGTCAGTGTTAGCTATATGTTGCCATATAGATCAGACTATATCTTCATCCGCCCTTATGCGGAGTTCGCCATTTCGGAGCTTTCGCCCCTACTCTCTTTCGAGATAGTCGTTGAGCCTTCTATATATGCCCAATGGTATGTATATGAGAACTTGTACCTACCCGTGCAGGCCGCCCTTATGCTCTTCGCGACGGTCTTATAGTTGGTGGTCTTTTGCGGTATCCCTTGGCTTATAACCCAGAAGGCTGCGTCGTATGTACTCCTAAACTCTTTGCCAGTTTCTTTACACATGACTTTATGCCTGGCTCTTTCGCCGATTCCGTACTTCTCATCTCTCCATTTAGAGTTTTGCCGAGTAGTACACCATCTGAGATTTTCGGGCCGGTTGTCGTATTTTTTGGCGTTTATATGGTCAATCTGAGGTAGGTTGTCTGGGTTAGGGATAAACGCCAGCGCGACTAGCCGGTGTACCTTAAACGGTCTAGTTTTACCGTTCAAGCATAGTGTTACCGTGGGGTATCCGTATTTATCAAGTTCGTATTTTAATATGCGACCTTTTCTCGGTAGCGTCATATTTGGGTTTCTTGGATGCTTTACGAGCCTTGGTAGTGATTTAACCCTGCCCATATTGCTTGCCGCATATGATTCTTCGTATCCCGGAATAGGTTTCCATACTTCCATTTGGTTATCCTCCATTTGAGTGGATATAAGGCATATATAGCTTGGTTGCTGATTGTCCCTGTGGGAGTTCCCAGCAGTTAAGCGATTTTTACATATACATTGCTGTATAAGGGGGTTCAGACCTAGAAGTTAGCCCCAGTGAAATCGTATTTTTTGTTGACGTAGCGGTCAGTGTAAGAACCCGCCGTGAAAAGCTGATCTAGCTTTGACGAGTACTTAGTAGCCAAGTTTACAGATGGCATTTTATATTCTCCTAAAGTTTTTAGCTAATCAGTTAGCCCATGAGTCCAGATAAGAACGGGTCATTCTCTTGGGCTTTGCCGAACTGCGTAGAGTCTGTAGCTTTTGCGCTAGGTCTCTTCGCCGCTTGGCGCGCAGCCATCTCTTTTTCCACCTCTTGTCGGAGGTTTTGCTTTAGGTTGTCCACTTTTTGCACGCCGCATCCCGCTAGTCTGTATACATCGTCTAGCGACATAGCGCCATTGTTCACCAGTAGGCCTTTTGTGAGCGGTACGCCAGTTACGGGGTCATGTATAACGTTACCTTGTCTATCAGTGAGCGGTGCGGAGACGTACTCTACCATTTTCTGCTCATCCTCTGGGGACAGGTTATGCTTGGCCTTCCATTCTTTGGTGTCCATCTCGATACGCATAGAGCGTACCTCGTTAAGGGCTTGTTGGTCGGGTTGCGCCTGTGACACTTGCTGTTGCGCGAGTTGTCGTTGCAGTTGCGCGGCCTCTTGCGACTTGCTATAAAAGCCTTTTTCGGAATTACGGTACATATCGGCGACTTTACGGAGTGCATCCGGGTCGTTTCTATCTATACCTTTTTTCGCTAAGAACTCGTCTATCGCATCGCCAGTTTGCGTATCAGTAACGGCTGGCTCCTCGTTAGCCTCTTCTTGGCTATCCGTTTGCTCATTGGTTACCTCTACTGCCGAGCCGTCCGTATTTTCTGCTTGTTCGGTCGTGGAATCGTTAGCTACCGCTTCTACGTCCGAGGCGTCGAATAGGGAGTCGTCGTTTACAGTTTGTTCGTCCATTGAACGCTCCTAAAATATGTTAGATGGTTGATACTTGGGGGCTTCCGCTCCCAACAGCTCGGCGTTACGTGCATTTTGGCGATGCGCCAGCCCTATTTGCTGGATTTTTACGTTATATAACGTGTAACGCCGAAGTGTTGGTTCATTATGGCTTGATTTGTAAGGTGCGTGGTCTTTGGTTTGTCTAATCTTTGGGCTTAGGCGGTTTTAGGAATTGGTATATCGTCTCGCATGCGGCCGCCGCTACTACGCAGTCGTGGGTATACTCTCTGCCTCTCGTGAAGCCGGATACGGCCATATCTAGATAGTTTTGCTTTACGTCGGATATATTGCCTAACACCTTCTTGCCTAAGCCCGTACGCATGAACTTATATAGTGTTTTACGCTCTGCCTCGCTCAGCGTATTATCCATATATTGGTTGCTCCTCTTGCATTACCGCTTGATCTTGCGCTATCACGTCTTGCGTGCCTGAGTCTTGCATCTCTGGGTTTATCTCTTCTACTGGGGCCTCTGGCGCCATCGGTGGTTGCTCTTGGGTTATGATGCGCTCTATCTCTTCTTGGTTGAGGTCTGGCATCATCTTTGGATACATAATTTCCTTGGCCGCCATGAGGTTGTTTGTCGGGTCGGCTATTATCATCTGGAAAGCGTTAGTATAGGCCTCTTGCTTTTCGGACTTCTCTAGCTGAGCCTGTACGTCTAGGGTTACCATCGGCGTGTACTCGCCCTTAAAGCGCGCCATATCTACTTCTTCAAAGTTGATACCATCTCCGCCCACTTTACGCACCATATAGTTATCATCGGCATAGAGCTGTAGCAACTTGAACACGATAGTAGCCTCTTGCATAAAGAAGCCCTGTGCTAGGTTGTCTGCTTTCTCGCGGATACGAATATCTGCCTGGCCTAGCATCGCCTTAATTTCGGTAGCAGTCGTGCTATCTGTCGCGGTAATGCCCTTGCTAATTTCGGATACGCTCGCAGCCTCTCGAATCTCGCCCTTAAGGTTGTTACGCTCTGCGAAGGCATTGGTAGGAATTGCCGGCGGGTTTTGCCAGTCCATAGCGCCCATTGGGAGTGGGTATACCTTGCCTGGCGCCGGGTCTAGGTTGTCTATCTTATCGGCGAACTTCGGGTCTATACGGCGCTCTGGGAATAGCTGATATAGTACTGCCTCGATGTTAAGCTCTGTAAGCGTGTTAAGTAGCTCTTGCTCGTCTGCGATAATATCGACGTCTGAGCTACCGTAGACTAGCGATACATCTGGATACTCGCAACCATGTGCGAATGGGATAAGCCCGGCGTTATGCTCGTTAAACTCTTCATCGAATGGCCCTATATCTTCCGTGCCTAGCGACTCTTGCAGCGTCTGGGCGCGCTCCAGCTCGTGAGCTAGCTTGCGCTGCTCGTAACGGCTCTTAGATAGCGTGTAATAAGGGTTTTCGCGTTGTTCTATAACTAGCTTGCGGTTGGCTATAACGACGACTTCTTTATGAGTCCATATCTCTATAATCTCGACTTGGCTAGCGCGGTCTGGGGATACGCTCCCGAGGGCTTCGTCTTTCTTAGCCTTGTCGCTTTCGGAATCGACGCCGCCTACACCTTGCCCCTCTTGAACGTCGCTAAGGTCTTTGTAGCGCTTCTCTACTTTGCCGGTCTCTGGGTTGTAGATCGTGGCTTCCTCTAGGCTCTTCTTAGACGTGAAGAATCGGCGCCCTACGTACTCGGCGTCGCCTAGGTTGTGGGCGTTTGGGTCGATGATAGCGTCTCGAATCGGCACAATCTCTTTGTGCACGTATCCGCCATTATCGTCGGGCATCCATTCATAATATGCAAAATAATTGCCGGTTATAACGCCCTGGCGTCCGTTTATCTTGTTCTTGAGTGCCCACCCGTCGCGGCGTGCGAAGTCCTGGTATACGTCGTTTAGAATATCCGTTTCGGCGTCCTGGTCGGCTCTGTTAGGTATGTATTTGACTGTCGGGTTGGAATTAAAAAGGCTAGCTACGATAGTGTTTACCGTGCTATTAACCATCGGCACGAAGGCCTCGATAGTGCCTGGGTGGTTGCGCTTTACGCGGATATTTCGGTAGAGTTTCCAGTTATCTTCCCACACTTGGTGGTAGTTTTGTTGCGCATAAGTCCATGAGTCCATGAACTTCTTAAGATATTTGCCCAGGGTTGAATTGTTTTCTTTTGCGTCGTCTGAACTTTTAGCAGTCTTAGTTGCCATCGAGTTATTTATCGACGCATCGCCATTGACGTTATTATACCACATTTGCCAATCTTGCTAAAAATACTCTTGCTCTTGTTTTCTGAAGGCCTTGGGTGTGTAAGTCTTGAACTTTACTCTGACCTGTTGCGCCTCGCTTGACTCCGTAGCGGCCATCATAGCGTAGATAAAGGCGGAGCTTGCATGGCTTGACCAGTCGTGCTCCGGCTTGCTCTTGAGCAGCTTGTTCTTCTCGTCGTACTCGTAGTGATAAGCTCGCAGACACTCTAGCCCACGTTGGCACTTATCGCGATCTATCCATACACGGCTAAACGCTGGGCGTGCTATGAGGTTTATATCGTCCTCGCCTAGATTAAAGTTGGTAGGGCGTAGCACCTCGATGTTATGAAAGCCGTTTTGCTCGAAGAACTCCACGCGCGTCTTGCCAGTCTGTAGTTCACGTTGCTTGGCGTCATGCGGTAGATAGATTGTCGTGTAGTTGTAGCCCTTGTTGTGTAGCATCGAGATATAGTGCCCTAGCTCCTCGCCAGAGTTTTCGTAGTAGTCTATCATATGTATTTCGCGCCCAATCATCTGATACCACCAGATGGCCGTGCTATCGCTCATACCTAAGTCGAACACGGCATAGACGCCAGCGGACGCGTCGTACGGTACGCTGCCTATCCTCCCGTCTTGCTCGGCTCTGGCTATCTGGCTACCGAACACGCTACCAGTCCGGCTCGTGAGCGGCTGCCCGAGCCATACATGGGCGAATAGGTCGGGGTCGTCCTTCCGCATAGCTTCGCGCTCTTCGATGGTCTCGGGGCTTAGTAGCTCCTCGATGGCATCAGAGTTGATATGCAATATAAAGGCTGTACCCCTATCTTTGTATCTATCCTCGACTAGCTCCTTAACCGGGTCGTGCTCCGTGAGTGGGTTGTATGTCCAGATAATCTGGCTTCCCTTTTTACGGATGGTTGGTATAAGGGTGTTTATGGAGTCTGCGCTGACGCTCTGTGCCTCCTCTACCCAGCACCAGTCGACGCCCTCGTAGGACTTAATGGTCTGCTCGTTGTTGTGCAGGCCCTTAAAGTGTATCTCTGAGCCCGTGCGCTTGTTGCGTAGCTCCTTATCTAGCACTTGCCAGTCCGTAAGGTCGTATTTGCTTACCAAGTCAGCCAGCAACGCCTTAACGGAGTCGTCCATGGAGTTCTGGAACTCGCGCGTACATAGCCCCCTAAGCTTCTTCTGCGAGCCTAGAATGAGCCTCGATAGTGCTACTTGCGTGCTCTTGCCACTTGCGCGTCCGCCCTTGTATATGAGATGGCGCCACTGTTGGCTAGGTTGGAATAGCTCCTTAAATTGTTCTGGGATAACTAGCTCTATCGCGTCTTTAGCCATTTTGCCTCCTATTGTTCGTATCTGCCGTTCATGATGTTATCTAGCGCCATAGACCGTCGTTTCGCTAACTCAAACTGACTCGCTGGCCGTTTTACCTCTAGGTCGAGTAGGTCTGCATAAAATCTATACAAGCTTGAGTGCCACTTATTGTTCTGTAGCTCTGGGTTGCGGCTGCATGAGTTCGTGTTGTCTCTATTCCACTTGACGATTGGCCCCTTACATACCGCCACGCTGTCTATAACGTCGAGCTGTGCGATATGTTGCACCACGTCCTCCATGAGCGTATTTTCTGGGAAACGCACAAACTTTTCGCGTTTTACGCACTTAGTCCAGCATGCCACGCTAACAGAGGCGAGTATCTTGTCTATAGTATCCTGGTCGCTTAGGTCGGCTGGATATTCTGCACCGCTCACAGATGTTACATAGCTAAGCCTTACAAGGTCGGGGGAGTTATTATCCTCTATGGCGTTGCCGATACGTTCTAAACAGGTGTTATCCATAAAGGTGTCGTCACTATCCAAAAACACCAAGTACTTGCCCTTGGCAAAAGATAGAGCCACGTTGCGCGATCCACCGTTCCACTTTTTGGCGCTATTCTTAAACACCGTCATATCGTCAAACTTTTTGCACCATTTACTAGCTATCTCTAGGCTGTTATCTGTCGACATATCGTCGATAAAAATAACCTCGTAGTCTTTGCGTCGCTGTTCGTATATGCTCGTAAAGCACTTATCCAGCCACTCAGCGTTGTTGTAGTTCGGTATGATGATACTAAACATTAACCCTTGATAGGTCATAGTTGCCCTCCGAGTACCTTGCGCCAGATATATGGCACGTTTTCACTGTATCCATGCGGCCTTGGTACGTTGTTAAAGATTTTTTCTATATCTAAGTTGCTTAAATCACCGTCTAGCAGGTAGCCGTTCTCGCCATCTTTTACCACCTTTTCAATCTCTGGTATTTTTGAGCCAATTACGGCCACGTTATGCGCTAAAGCCTCCCGGATGGTGTAACAATAGCTCTCTATACTCGACAGTTGTACCAGATAGTCTGCGCAGCGGTATAGCACGTCGTTATACATACTCGATGGCACATACATGATGCGCTCGTTATTCTCGATAGTTGGCCAGAGTGGGCCGTATGGGTCGACACGCGACGATATAATGAGCAGATAGTCTTTACCGGCCTCGTCAAACTTGCCAGCCATTTTAAGCACCTTATCTAGCCCCTTTTCGCTAGTCGCTCGGCTCATAAACAAAAAGACGGTACGATCGGGCCGAGGGTTAAAGATATTTGGCACTACGACGCTATCCACGCCGAGCTTGTCTTTTAAGCCCTTTTGCACCGTATCCGATACCGATAACACCTTATCTATGCGAGGGTCTGGCGCCCACTTAAAATCTTGCCACTTTTGGTACTCCATAAGGCCCCCGATGTCGCTATGTACCACTTGGTACATTTTGCGCGCTTTGTAGTGTTCTATGTTCGTCTCTATCATAATGGGCGTGAAGAATAGCACTACGTCGGCCTCGTGCGTCATGTTCTGGTCTAGGTCGAGTATTACGTCATGGTGCTCGTTAAGACGCCTTACAAGCTCCATAGCGCCGTCAGATAGGGCGTTTATGACAAAGCATAGGTTTTTGTCCTTAAACGTACGCGCGACATGGTCGCAAGCCGTCTCTATACCGCCGATGTTGTTTAAGTAGGTCATCTGTACAATAATGCGCGGCCCTGGTCTATTGTGTCTTTGTAACATTTTCTACCCTCTTTTTTGCTATCTCGTAGTACTCTTTGTCTATCTCTATGCCTATAAAGCTCCTATTGGCCCCGGCCCCGTTGAGTTCGGCTACCGCTGCGCCGGTAGTGCCACTGCCCATGAACGGGTCCAGAATAGTAGCTCCGTCCGGGAGGATGCCTATAACTCTTTTCATAACTTCTAGCGGCATCTGGCAGGGGTGGGCTGTTTTTTCTTCGCTGGTATTTTTAACCTGGTTGACGTTCCACCAATCATAAAGCCTAGCCCCGGTACGCCCCCTAGCTACACGCTCTTTTATTCGCTTGTCGTTAGGGTTCTTGTATGGCTGGCGAACTTGGCTAAAGTCCGGCTCAACGTTAAAGAAGGCTATATCTCTATGCTGTCGCGGCGTGTTTGAGTTATATACCCAGCTAACTACTCTTCTAGGCATGGTATCAGCAGCCATCGCAAGCTCATATAGCCTCTCCGGATAGTGAACAATGACACTCTTTCGGCCTATCATAAGCTTAGTTACCATCTCTATATATTCGGCGCAATCCAGGCTGTCGCCGTAGCTCTTATAGTGATAACCGATATTAAACGGCGGGTCCGTGACGATAATGAAGTCCCCGAATCGTTCCTCTAAGTCGCCTAGCTCTCTAAAGTCCGCGTTATACAGTTCTATCGCCATTTTCCACCTCGTCTATATCGTAATAATTGCCGTTATCTAAAATCTCGCCCCAGAACTCGCGCCAGTCGTTTAGCTCCTCAGGCGCCCTTATCTCTTGCGGCTTTATCTCTACCTCTTCGTTGCTATTCTCGACGATAAAGCGCCCTCGGCAAAAGTCGCACTTTAAGTATCTATCGTGCGTTATCTTTATGGGCGCCCCGCAAAAGGGGCAGCGTAAAGGCTTAATCTTCATCGTCGCTTAGGGCCTTTAAGTGTAGTCTTATCTCGCCGACCTTTTTTCTGTTGGCTTCTATAGTTCTATCTCTAACTACTACCGCGCCTATCAGAAAGTTAATCGCTTTTCTAACCTCTAGCGGCAGCGCTCCCCACTCGCCATAATGATCATCGCCCAATTGCGGGCATGCTATCTTTTCTCTTAGGTCTTGCAAGTCGTATGTTGTTACCATTAAAACTCTACCTCCTCTTTGTTCGGCCTTAAGTACTCGTCTATTATCTTTTTAGCCTCGTCGAACCCGCACGCGAACTCGGCCACGTAACCGCGTCGGCGTAGCTGCTCTAACATATCGAACTGCTCGCAGATATGGGCGTCCGAGACTAGCGTGCCATCCTTCTTAAAGATGCGCGTGCCCTCTCGCTTCAGCTCCACGAACAAACCGTAGTATTTACCTCTTGGCTCTGCGATAAACAAATCTGGATAGCCTCTGTGTTGCTGCAGCTGTTTATGTTTCCTGGCTTGGCCAATAGTCAGTTTAAGGTCGGCTGCTAAATCAAACCGCCATATTACCTCCTTGTGCCCATATCTCAAGTAGTCCGCCAGCATCATATATAAGTCATGCTCTTTAACTGGCATACATAACCTCCAGCTCGTGCCTATACTTTTTTGCGTCCTCAATGTCCCCGAAATACTTGGATATTTCACGATTATTGACTTTAATTCTAGCCGTATAGCCTCTGCCGCTCTTTTTTATCCCTCTACTATCTTCTTTAACTGTCGCCCTATTCCACGCTTGCTCGTACTTACTAGCCCATCTGCAATTTTGGGGGCAATAGTCGCCGTCGCTATCTATGCGATCTAGAGTATAGCCATCTGGCCTCTCGCCCATATCCTGCGCGAAAGAGTCAAAACTGTCAGCCCATCGCTCGCATACTTTTATGCCCCTGCCACCATACCTCGACCAGTCTGCACATCTTGGGTTGTTGCATCTATTTTTCATGCCAAGCCATGTGGCATATAAAGGATGCTTCTTATTGCCTTTTCTCATATTCACTAATGGATCGCCATGCCGGTAAAATCTCGTATAGTGTTTAGCGCAATAACCTCGGCTCTTGGCTGGCTTATCGCACGCGTCGACCTTGCAGCGTAAGTAGTCGGCCACTTGCGCCTGTAGTTCCAGCTCGGTCATTCTTCCTCCTCTCCGCATAGCGCGCGGAAGGTATATATCTCTCTGTCTACGCAGTTTATCCCCTCCCCGTTGGCGAACTCTATAGTGCTATCTGCTATGTAGCAGTTAAAGCTGTTGCGCTCGGCGTCATATTTGAAGTCCGCCTTTTCGAGATCGCGCCCCAGTATCTCTGCCCAGGCCTTGAACACGCTTCGTTTCGCCTCGTCCTCGATGAGGGGTTTATCTGGCGCGTAGTCCTCCCATTCTTCGTTAAGCTCTGCGACAGAGTGGTACGAGAACAACTTTCCGTCGCCGCCTTGCATCGCGAAGAAGCTAATATCATCTTCCTGACATGTAGGGTGCCTCATTTTTGGTATATCCCATACCTCCCCCGTATTTTTATTTCTCAATCGCATATTGCCTCCCGCCTATAACCCCCTGCTATCTTTCTACGCCTCTCTCTGTACGCGTGGAACTTGCCTATATTGCAGCTATGGCATAGCACTTGCAAGTTTTCCATACGGTTGTCGCTTGGGTCGTTGTTTATATGGTCTATCTCTAACCGCACGCCCTGCTCTGGAGTCGCCCCGCATAGCATGCAGTATGGGTAAGTCTCGAGCAACAAGAACCGGACGGCTGAGCGTACCGGCTTGCGCTGGTTGATGTTAAGTTTTTGCTTGCTCGATACTGATGCATAATCACGGTATCTAGCAGACATGCTCTGTGCGGTCTTTAGCTCGCGCACGATGCCCGCTTTAGTCGCCCAACGCTCGACGGTTCTAGTCGTAACGCCAGACATAGCCGCTATCTCCTTGACGGACATATCATAAGACTCGTAGTGGGCTAATGCTTTATCTACTGTGCTCTTCGGTACTACCTTCATCTCTTTATCCTATAAACCTCATATCGAGGCGTACTCTTTACCTTCTCTAGCCCAAGCTTGCCCTGCTTTACCAGGGCTATCTCTTGCTCGGTAGCGTCGATCACTAGGTCTCTCTTCCCGAGTAGCCTAGCGTATCTCCGCCTTATCTTTGTCTTTTCTATCACGGTTGTAAGCCTGTTTAAGTTCGGTATAGCTCAACAGGTGGCGCTTAGCTATTTTCTCCACCTCTGCTGGGCTCGGATGCTCGCTCAACTCTGATATAGCTTGCTTGATGGCGTATCTACGCATCTTGCGTATCACTGCCGGATGTACCATTACTCGCTCCCATGTTCTTAAAAGTTATCTCGATGCCCTTAGCGTTCTCTATGTTAAGCTGTAAGCCCGCATCGTCCTTGTCTAGCATGCTAGCTTTAAGCCATCTATCGTGCGCCATCATCTGCTTTGTGAGGTCGTCGTTGCCTTCCTTGTCTACCGCCTCTAGGCCTTTAACGATTGGTTTTAGCGCCTTCTCTAGCGTTATACCTTGGCGGCTGAACTCTTCTCTTATAGCTTTAGCTAGTTCTAGTTTTTGTAAGTTCTGCCACCCCTGTTGGGCTGCGCTGTTCTCGTTCTGGTCTGGGTATGCCTTAATGGCGGCCTGTTTCGCGTTGCCGCCATTCTTAACGTACTCGGCTACGAACGCTTCTTGCTTAGGCGTTAACCGTCGCTCGCTCTTCGCCATCCTGTAACCTACTTAGCCTCTCGGTTAGCATATCTATGCCACGCTTTACGGCTTTGATCTTAGCTTCGCGGCGTGCACCGTCTATCTTCTTCCTTTCTTCATCCGTCAGCTTAAGGCGTGCGCGTCCACGCTTGCTTACCTTGCCGCCAACTGACCCGTATATCTTGGCTCGCTCTGGGCCAGTTAGACCATCTTTGCCTAGACCCTTTGCTGCGAAGCCACCATCGTGGCCATTAGTGCCACCTCTGCGCCCGATGTTCCTATAAAAGTCTGGGCCATACTTTGCTCTATTAGTTGCTGCCGCCTTGCGGCCTCCTCCAATCGTGCCCGCCATTATCCCTCCTTTACCTCTATCTTTTTTGGTTGTTTAATAAGTTCTTTATGAAGCCATTTGCATATATCGCTAGCAAGGGCTATATCCTTAGTCCTGTTATACTTGATTAGCTTCACTTTCAGCTCGTCAATTTTAGACATGTTATCTCCTATATTATTTTTGAAGGCTTATAACCCCCCCCCCGAGGCGCGGTTCCATTTACTTATAGACGCCCCGGGGCGGAGCGGTAAACGCTCTGCCATAGTTTAGTTTCGCGACTTAGAGTCTGCCTCTAATAGCTCTAGGCGACTCTCTATCTTATGAAGCAGTGTTAGCCATCTCTGCGCGGACGCATCGCTAAGCATCTTGCCCCTCTTAAGCGAGTCATGAATAACCCGCGAGTAGGTGCGCTTATATTCGCGATACACGCTAGCGTAGACGGCCTCCCACTCTTCCGGCGTTAGCTCTATGTTCTTATCCATGTTGTTAAACTCCTCATGGTGCCCCGGCATAATGATTGCGGAATATCCGGGGCTAGGGGTTGCCCCCTGTCAGTCTAGCTTGACCATGAGCTAGACAATTCAAGGGGCGACCGTTGAAGCTCTACCAGTGGCGCTTTAGCCACATCTCCGCTTCTTCGAGCTTTGTTACTGCCAACGCTAGATCGCGTTGCTCTTCTGTAGTTTTGCCAGTAGGCGTGCGCTTATATAGCAACACTTCATCGTACAGTGTGCTTAGCTTGATAACTATGCTCTGTCGTAGGTCGATTGTTGTATCCGGCGTCGCTTCTGGTAGTTTTAGGCGCGGCTGTACGGCCATCTTTCTAGACCGGCGTGCTATCCTGTACGTCCGTTGCTTGCTGATATATTCGTCATAGCTTGTTGAGCATCTAATGGCACTAACTGTGCCCTCGCTACGCCCAACTATCATGGCCACTTTTTGTCCGTCGTGACCTTTGCCTAGTAGCTGCTTGATGGTTGTATATTCCATCTCAGTTACCTTGTGTGCGCCCATTTATAGCTCCTTCTTTAGGCTCTTGCGCCCTGTTATGTGATATTCGCCGCAATAGTCGCATCTATACGCCCTTGCAGGGGCATGGCCAGTTCCTCGGCGGTTTCTTAGCCTCTTGGTCTGGTTCATCTTTTTAACGACTCTCTCGGCCATCTGTCTTGTCTTATATGCACATTTGCCATCGCACGGCTTATAACTTTCTTCTACGACCATCTCCTCCTCACATAAAAAGCACCAACAGCGTCGCGATAGTAAATACGAGCGTAAATATGGCTAGATTCGCTATCAGCCAGTTTATATTCTCGTTGCGCGCCTTTATCTTCTCGTAAAGCGCTCTCTCTTCCGGCGTCATATCCATAAAGTTCATAGCCCTGACACCTCCTTTAGAGATACGATTACCCACGCTAGTATCCCGGCTCCTATCAAGATAACTAGCAACGTCATGATCAGCTCGCGCCTAAACATCGCGTCTAGGTACTTTTGTTCCTCCTTAGATAAGCCTTTCGGCCTATACGTTCTATGTTTTTTCATGCAACACATTTCTGCCTCCCTTTTATTAATGGCCTGCACCGATTCCACGCTCCGGGGCGACTCTCAACGCCCCCGAGCTATTCATATATCGCACTCCTCATAGCGTCCGCGTAGTCTCTAGCTTCCGCGTCCGCAGCTCCTAGCACATCCCAGTCGATATTCTCGCTAATAATCGACCGTAGCAGCATCTCTAGCCGTGGCTCCTCCCTGTCGCTTAACTCAATGCCGTAGTCGTCTAGAAAGTCGTATAAGACTTCATCTAGGACGTTATCTAGCACTTGCTTATCGCCTAGGCCGTCTTTATGCCAATCTAGCGCCATCTTCGTCAGTCTGTTCATATATCCCCCTTTATCAGGTTCTCGACCATGGCGCTTATCATCTGCTCCGCCTGGGCATCTATATCTCGCATGCGTTCTATATCGTACTCGACATCGGCTCGCTTTATCTTGAACGCGTGCCACTTTAGATGCTCCATCAGAAAGCGTGGGTCGTATAAGAACACGTAAAGAGTTTCGAGCTTGTCGTTAACTAGAAAGTAGTTAAGATACTCCGCGTAGTACTCTTTAGGCGGTTCGTTTAGGCATATCGCTTGAATGTGTCTAGCGCTCGATAAGCACTTGATCTCAACGGCCGTCTTTAGGTCTTTAGTGTAAGCATCCGGGCTTTCGATATGGTTAGGGTCGTCCGAGTCTTGCCATACATTGCCACGTATTAAAGTGAGGCCAAGCTTCTGCTCGGCCTCGTTTATTGCTTCCTCTTCTAGGTCTTTACCACGCTCGCGGCTACTTTCCAGTCCGTCGTCATCGCCCGTGCCCTCCGCTAGGCGTTCCGCCACTTTCTGATAAAAGGTTATAAGTGGCTTGTCCGTATCGTATAGCTCGCCGGTTGCTCGACTCTTAGCGAAGAGTTTACCTATGCTAGTACCAGTTCGCTTGCCTTCTCGGAAGCTCAGCCACTCGCTACTGCCCTGTTCTACTTCAATCACGCGCATGGGTTGACCTCGATACTGTTATCTCTTCGCGCCTGATGTCAAACATCGTCTTGATAGTGTAACGTTGCTTGTCTGTCGGGTTCTGATAGATTGCGCTAACCTCTTTGGCGAAGGCGTTTACCTCGGATATGGTGTTGAGTTTGTCCAGCCTCTCTTTGATATTGTCGAAGTTCATGCGGGTGCTGTTGCGCTTCTCGTTAGCTTTCGCGTCGTCCTCGCTATGAGTCTCTACTTTGTCGTCGTCTGAACACACTAGAGATAGCGCTAACTGTGCGGTTACGCGTCTTGCATAAGTTACCGCCGCCCCGTACTTTTGGGCATCATTACTATTAGCCATATCTGGTATCACTATCTTGGCGCCAATCTGCCACTCACCATCCGAGTCTAAGTACTCGATATAGTCGCCGTTGTCGGTCGGCTTAATTCTCATCTTCGGTATAGTCTTTCCGGCCTTGGCTATATCCGCAAGGCTCGCGTAGTTGTAGTTGTAACCTTTGCTCGCGGCCTTGATAATCTGGCTGTCCTCTTTTACTTGCATACTGGCTCCTCGTTGACGTACCAGCTATAGTGCCAGGTGCAGTTATTTGCTTTAGCGTAAGCCTCCATGCGGGCTTCCCGTGCGTCGCCGATAAGACCGGCGATAGCCGATAGTGCAGCTAACGCAGCTAACACGATTAATAATTTTTTCTTGCTCATATTTATACCTCTTTCCTTCGCTACCGGTCGCCCAGCACTAGGAAAGAAGAGATACGATGTGTGTACTTTTAGGGTGGTGATTATATAAAAACCTATGGTGTATCTGCGCAATATGAGTGCCGAGCGATCGATAGCGAATTGCTTTAACTTTTGATAAATACCAGCCGCCGGCTTAGAGCCTCTTTACAAGCATGTTAAGAGGTACATATTGAATCATTCTATGAGAATGAGGAGTTCAAAATATGTAACGAATGTACGTTGCGGAGACTGCCGAAACTTCAGAAGAAAGACTTAAGAGAGGCTCTAGACTAGCGACTGGTAAGAGATAAGCTAACCTGCTATCGCCACTATAAAATTACTTAATGCGATGCGGCGCGCTTATCTCGTTGTTTAATAAACGATTGCTATATCAGATTGTTAAAGCTCGTAACTGGCAAGCCATAGGTCGTTAATGCGTCTATGGAGTTATCAACTCGTCGATAGATAACCCCAATTGACGACAAAAAACCCCCTACAAAGTAGGTGGTTTTCTAAACCTAAATTATATCTGGAGCCGCCTTCGAGACTTGAACTCGAGACCCCTTCCTTACCATGGATAGGCTCTACCGACGACTCTTGATACAAAACCTAAGCTTTGTATTTTTTGAATGATTCCTTAGCTCTTAACATGCGCTTTGTTGATACTCTTATAGTAGCAAACGGAGCCCGATTTGTCAATAGGCATAAGCTAAATTGTGTGGTATTTTTCGTACTGTTTTTGAAGGTCTCGATCTACCACATGGGCGTACATCATGGTGGTATCCAGGCTAGCGTGGCCAAGCATCGCCGACAGGTAGCGCATGTTGCCGTTGTTCTTCAGAAAGTTAGTAGCGAATGAGTGCCGGAGCGTATGGGGCGTTACCTTCTTAGTTATGCCAGCTCTAGCCGCCGAGTTGCGGACTAGCAGTTGTATATTAGTGGCCGTCATCCTCGCCTTATGCTCGAATGATACTATGAGGGCGTCGTGGTGGTCGGTTCGGCTCTTTAGGTATGCCTCCATTAGATGCTCTGTACGGGCGTCTATAAAGCACAATCGGGGCTTACGCCCCTTGCCTATTACTGTGAACCTTCTATCTACTATTTGCCCACGATTGAGGGCTATAAGCTCCGATAGACGGATGCCGGAGCTATATAGCAGCGATATTACGAACGCGTTACGCAAGTTATACGCGCAAGCTATCATGGCGTCTACTTCCGCTTCGGTTAGGTATACAGGCACGGTGGCCTCTCGCTTTGGCACTGGTATCAGGCGCGCATCTATGCACTTTATGCCCCTGATGTTAAGGTATCCTAGGACGGCTCTAAGTCTCACTATATACACTCTGACGCTATTAGCTCTGCGCTTCTTTGCCATCTCCTCTCGCCAGTGTCTTATATCTTCTAACGTTAGGCTCTCTACGGGCTTATCTTCAATATGGCTTAGTAGAAGCTTCTTGCAGCATTCGTGGCACTCGACAGTACGGGCTGACTGATTCATCAACAATATATAGTCGTCTCTGTAAGCATCGAAGGCTTCGGATATTCTCATATAAAAAACTCCCTCTTTAACTACTGTTATTGGGGAGTTATTTATCTCTTAGAGACCACGATTGGCCATCATCTGTTTACAGGTCTTATTAAAATAGCGTATAGGGCTCACTATGTTGGATCTAGTCGATACATCAACCGCTCTAGCTATATCTTGCTCTGGTAGATGGTACACGCATTTTAAGAAGAACTCACGACAGTGTGGAGCGTTAAATATAGCTATCAAGACGTTAGCTTTGGCCTCTGCGACATGCGATGTTATCTTTTTAACATCTTTTTCCACAGGTTTTGCACTTTTTCTGCCACTTTTTCCACAGGCTCGTACTTGGTTTTCCACAGCTTTACCCCTGTTGTCGCTACTCTTATCATTGAAACTGCTACTACTAGATTTAATGGATAAGTACACATTTTCATTGATACGCGTTGACTCGTTGCTCCCCATATTACCTCCGTTTTTTTGTTAGTACCAAAAAGTCCGTCGCTCCTTCGGGCGTCTTGGCATTTTTATATGATAGCTTCCTAAACTTGGAGCGCAAGCTTAAGCGAGCCATATTTGTATGGGGCCATAAAAAACCCCGTTTAAGTGGGGTTATCTATTGACGAGTTGATACTTAGATTGTATCAGACGGTCGGCTATTTGTCAATATGCCTCTTTTGCCAGTCTGTGTACCACGTCTTATAAGCTGCGACTTTCTCGGATACATACGAGTTGCCGCCATTCTTCGAGTATAGATCATACTCGTGTAGCACGTTCTGGTAGTTATCCGGCATATTACCGTACAAGGCTTCCGTCTTATCTTCGTTTATGAGGTTAAGGATAGATTGCTTAGCAAAGTTCTTCTTATTCTCGCGCGACTGCAATATAGCAGATACGATGGTAGCCAAAGTAGGTAGCCCACCGGCTACTGCACTTATCAATGCTATTATTACTGGGTCTGACATTTTCTCTCTCTTCTATTTTTTGGTGTTCGGGGGGCACCTTGAGGCGTCCCCCCTTGACCTAGTTATTGTACATGCGACGAAACGCCGCGAAGTACTCGATTTGGAATTGCATAGCCGCTCTAAAGCGTTCGTCCGGGATATTGTCGTATAGCCACTGTGCCGCTGTTACGACGTCGTAAGTGTCTATTTCGTCCTTATTCTCCCGGTACTTACGGAGGGCGCTATATGTCATATCGCCCGGCGGTAACGGCACGTCGTGCAGCCGCTCGTGCAACTCTATGTGCAACGATACCGGCACGCTTCTAACGAAAGCGTTGCGAAGCGCCCTAGCACTGCCTCGGCTCCAGTGTCTACCCTGGAAGCACAGGTGGTGTTTGTTAGTAGCGTTTGTAGGAGAGCCCCATCTCCTTCTCTTACGCCGCTTAGCCATATTACCTTACCCACACGAAGCGGTCGCCGGTCGTGGTAACGTCGATGATGTGTAGAATCTCCATCAAGTCGTCCAGTTGGCCGGTAGCCTTCAGCACACGCCCTTCCAGCGTGAACTCGTACCCCTCCAGGACGGCGGGGTCGAAGCCATCAAAGTAAAACTCGACTATAAGTTCCATGCTTACCCCCTTACTTGCAAAACTAGGTTTTAATGTGCCAAGGGTACACGACCCTTACTGTTCAGCAGACTGCGAGGGATAACTGCTGAACAGTAAGAGGCGCGACTTACGCCTCTTTCTATTAGCTCGACTTATGGTAGTCGCTTGATGATTTTACAATCGCCATACCCAGCAGAGCATTAATAGCCGCAATAATTAATTGGATCGTCTTATCGACTTGCTCGCCGAAGCCGAAGCCCCAGATATTCGCCAAGCCGATATACAGTGTCGATACTAACGGTAGGATGATGGCCACTATAACCTTCAGCACGTCGTATACTTTGTTGCTCATTGGCACTTTGATGCCATAGGTGCTAGCCGTCTTGCTAGCGAGTTCCACGGTCTTGTTAGCCTTCTCTATAATCTCGTTCCAATCGTCTGTAGTTAAGCCAGTCTCCGTGCTCTGCGGTTGTTCTGGCACATTCGAGCCCGCGCTTGCGCCGTTGGTCTCAGTCTGTCCACTGACAGGCTCTGGAGTAGTCGTTTTTGGCTCTTCTTTTGGTTTCTCAGCGGGTTTTGGCGCCGGAGTTGGTGTTGGTGCCGTCTGCGCCGGAGCGCTCGCCTTAGCCGCGTATTTGCCCCATGCCGCCTTGTCCATGTTCGCTACGTTATAGTCGAGCGTACCCGCGCCGCTAGAGTATTGCCAGATAGCCCAAAACTTCCACGTGCCGATCTTGTATGGCATAGCCCCTACGGTCGGTGTCGGTGGGTTCTTGACGTTGTAAGCGTTAGGATAGCCTGCTATCCATAGCCCATAACTCCCGGATATATTGCTCCAGTTATTGCCGTTAACCACGCTAGCGCTCATATAGATAAGTGGTCGCACGGTCGTTAGTCTATATACCTCGTCTAGCCATGCCTTAGCCCAGTCTCTCTGGCCTGTCGTGCCTGGTTGCTCCCAGTCGAGTACTAAGATGGCCTCTCCGATGTAGCCCTTGCAGTTGTTTACAAAATAAGCCGCCTCAGCTTTAGCGCCAGCGGTGCCTTTGTTCAGGTCTGGGCGCGCGAAGTGGTAAACGCCTAGTAGTTTGCCCTTCTTCTTAGCCCGTTGATAGTGTTTGTCACAGTTTGGGTCTACATAGCCCGTTCCCTCGGTGGCTTTGCAGATAATGAAGTCTTTGGCCGAGTCGCCAGTGCCGACGCTCTGCCAGCGCGAAATATCAAGACCATATAGTGCCATCGCATATTGCTACGCATCGCCTTTGGTTACATTTTAGCACAAAAAGGAGCCGCCGGGCTTGCAAATATAACCGCCTGTGCTATAATCAGGTCAGAGTTTAGACGAAGCCTGCGGTTTGAAAAATAACCGCGCTTTTTTTACCTCGCTTTTGACTAGTAACAAAAAGGAGCCGTTACCGGCTCCATCTTTGCTATTTTTTCTTCTTTTTCTTACCGCCGCAAGGCATAGTTGTCTCCTTAGTACTTAATTCCTACCATCTTAGTGATGTAAATATCTTGTGCCGCCGTAGTAGCTAAGCCTGTTGCTTGCAGCGCTTTGCGCATGTTGTTCGCGCCTACTGTTATGCCGGTGCCAGACACAATAAAGCGGGATATATACCAAAACGCGACGCTAGAGGCGCCAGGATGCACGATATTAAGCACGAAGCTGCCCGCGCTCCCAGGTACCGTCAGCGTAGCGTAGTTGCTGTTCGCGTCGCGGAACGTGATTTCTACGTCGTCATAATTAGACATAGCAGATGTTGTAGTAAAGCTCGCGTTAGTTCCCGAGCCATTGTTATATATGGTCGTGCGAGTTGGCGTGCTGATTGTAACCGTGGTTCCGGTCGAGGCGTTAGCCGTGAATGTGCCCAACGTCGTGTTGTTCTGCTTAATGGTAAGCGTAGCATCGTTGACTGTCGGGATAGTTGGCGTGCCCGTTAAGTCGCCGTACGCGCCAGTCGTTGCGACTGTCGCGAGCTCGTCCGCCTCAACGTACGTGCTCGTGCCGTCCGCCCCATCATTAGTGAGACTGCTAGTCTTTGTTGGCACGGTTGGCTGTGTAGCGTTTAGCGTTATCGTGCCATTGCTGTAAGAGCTCGTCATGTTCGTGCCAGCGACAACCTTCGAGAACGCATTTCGAGTGGTTACACTCCACGTGCCACCATTGGCGCTTGTGAGCAGATAGACGAACACTTGGTCACCCTGTTGCGCATCCGTATGGGTCGAGACAGAACGATAATATTGGAACTCCACTTGCGTTGGGGATGTGGCGTTGTTCACGTATGCCATAAACGCCTTACGTGTTTGCGAGCCAGAGCCCGGATCGGCGCTAGACGATGCGCGACAATATACGATTTGCCCCGCCTGATATGCGGCGATAAACTTGGCCCATGCGTTAGCCTCACCATAAGACATCTCGACTAAGCCACTCATGATTGATGGCCTGTCTATAAGGTCGTTGTAACTTCCCGATGTCGCGACGGTGGCGAGGTCGTCAGCTTCAACATATGTACTCGTGCCGTCTGCGCCATCATTGCTCAAGTCTGAGGTCTTTGTAGGCAGTGCCGCATTGAGTTGACCGACGTTTACTGCGTCCGTGTTCAAAACGCCAGCGTGCACCCCCGCGATAACCCTGGTGTGATCGTTGTTCCCACCAAAACCAGCAGCAGCGCCGGTGCCGACGTTGACTTCATAATCACGCGTTGCCGTCGCCGATGCGCCGAGTGCAACGGAGTTAGAGTAGGTCGTGCCACTGTTAGTCTTGGCATTATGGCCGATACTGATAGAGTTAGTGCCAGCTCCAGTGGTCGCGCCGCTACCCACTGCAATGGCATAAGACCCCATAGCGCTCGAGGAGTCGCCGACTGCCACTGAGTTATCCCCGCCAGCTCTTGTGCTAGCGCCGACAGATATAGACCTAGCGCCATATGTATCAGTAGAGAAAGCCTTAGTGCCAAGCTTAACGACCGTCTTGCCAGAGTCGACGTAGAGAGCCTCACGCGATGCCTTCTGCGTAATTGGCCCGTCGGTGTTCTCGCCGAGTTCCGTATATAGCGGCGGAATCTCGCTGGCAACATAGTTCACGATGCCTCCAGCGTTCGCCACGGTGCCGTTAGGGTCATAATCTGCGACGAGCATATCGCCGGAGCCGGAGCCAGCCTCGCCTTTATCGCCTCGCGGGATAGTGAAGTCAAGCACGGCGGCGCTAGATGTGCCCACGTTGGTTACGGTGGCGCTAGTACCTGGTAAGCCTGTAGTTACAGTGCCCACTGCGATAGTAGCGGCCGAGCCCGGGTTGCCTTGATCGCCTTTAGCGCCCCTTGGGATAGTGAAGTCTAGGACTGCTGTCGAGCTAGTCCCCGAGTTGACGACACTAGCGCTCGTGCCCGGGTTGCCAGTCTGAGTGGAGCCGACAGATATAGAAGCTGCTGCGCCCGGGTCTCCTGGGTCTCCTTTTGCCCCCTTCGGTATAGTGAAGTCAAAGACCGCCGCGCTAGATGTGCCGGAGTTAGTTACTGACGCGTTAGCGCCCGGGTTCCCAGTTGTAGTAGTGCCCACTGCGATTGTCGCAGCCGCTCCTGGGCTCCCTGGGGTGCCCGGGTCGCCCTGGTCGCCTTTGTCCCCTCTAGGTATCGTAAAGTTGAGCACTGCAGCGCTCTGGGTGCCAGAGTTCGTAACGGACGCGTTGGTACCTGGTTGTCCAGTCGTGGTCGTTCCTACTGTTATAGTAGCCGAGTCTCCGGCGTCGCCCTTGGCGCCTCTAGGGATAGTAAACTCTAGCACTGCGGCCGATTGCGTGCCAGAGTTCGTAACGCTAGCATTGGTGCCTGGGTTGCCTGTTGTGGTCGCCCCTACCGCTACAGTGGCGGCTGCGCCTGGGCTACCTGTTGCCCCGGTGTCCCCGGTATCCCCCTTATCACCTTTAGGTATAACGAAGTTGAGGACGGCGGCGCTAGACGTGCCAGCATTGGTTACTGACGCGCTTGTCCCAGGTGCACCAGTGGAGGTCGAGCCAACCGTGATAGTAGCGGCAGTCCCTGGGTCGCCCTTCTCCCCTTTTGGGCCCCCTGTGTTTTTAAGCTTAAAATATGCCTTCTGGTTCTTGGCAGTTATAATCGGCCGGTTGATAGATACGTCTATCTTAGTCTCCGGCGCGGTCGTAACTACGAACTTCGGCTTAACTGTCTTAATATCGAACTTAGCCATGCCATTAACTCCTTAGAGTTGCTACTGGCAGAATCTTCAAGTCGCCGAACACTAGAGTCTCGGCTACGCTCGAGTTGACGAGCTTAATATCGTACACATAGTCGCCGAAGTCAACATCCGTGTCAGTCTCTGATAGATTGAGATTGAGGTAGCCTTCGTCATCGTATTGGGCGTCCGTGCCGTATACCCAGCTCTTAGTGATAAGCGCGTCGGCGTCTGTCTGGTCGTTGTCCGGCTTAGCCTTGACGGTAAAGTACAGAGTGTCGCCAGTAGTGAATGTGTAGTCGTCCGACTTGATGTATAGCGTCTGCGTGTTCTTTTGTGGGATACATAGAGGTTGCATCATACCGCGCCCTCCTTATTTATCTTCTATGCCCAGACCTGCGACGAACTCGTCGGCCTTCTTCTCGATTTTCTCGCGATCTTCTTTTTTAACGTCGCTATACTTTTCCATGATTTTGTAAGCGGCCATTTTGGCGCCCTTGATGTTCGCTAGAATGTCGATAAACTCCGAGCGCTCTTTGTCGCCCATCTTCTTATCGCCTAGAATATCGTAGCCGAGGTCGCATAGCTTGCCTAGCTTTTTGCCGAACTCCTCGAACTTATCCCCGATAGTGCGTTCTTTTTCTTCGATTTCCTCGATAAACATAGTGTTTTAACTACGCAACGCCAATTACTCCTATTATACCATGTTGGCCATATATGTTATTATAGAGGCAGATAAAAGCGAGGTACTATGTTCAAGCTGTTAGCGTTTCTCATTATCCTAGTTATCCTCTTTGGGGTTGAGGCCACCAGAGCCATCATCTTTGGGGCGTTTGGTTTTGTCTTTTGGGCGCTTATCGTCGTAGCGGCCATATCCCTATTCATTCCTAGTCCTATGCAAAAGTTTGAACGCCAAAAGCGCCAAAGAGAGTACGAGAAGGAGCTAGAGGCTAGACGCCAAAGGAACGAAGCTATATCTAACGCACGCCGCCAGGCATCTATCGCGAAGCAAAAAGCGTGGCGCAAGAAGCACCCGCGCATCTCTGGCGCTCTCGACTTTATGTCTGAGCACCCCATCGGCATATCCATAGCGTTGGCAGTGCTCGCCATAATCGTTATAGGGATAGTGGCATATATAACCAGCGCCCCACTAAATAGCCCCTCCTAAGAGGGGCTATTTTCTATGCTGTTGTGCCAATATTGGCCTTCATGTTGTTCAGCATTATCCTCAGTTGCTCTAGTTTTTTAGACGCCTGCTCTTGCGTGTCCGTAGCGCTAGGCAACATGGCCAAGTACCTTTGTGCATCTTGCTCGGTGCCGCCTAGGTTGACCACATTCTTGACGATGGATGTACCAATCGACTGTCTTAGAGCGTTGTATGTGCTCAAGTCGGCGTTTGCGTTGCCGCCAGTTAGATTGTTCAACAGTTCGCCTATGCCGCCTTGGATAAAGCCCTTGCCGCCCCCTGCATTCCTGTATGCCTGTTCTAGCTGGTCTACCATCGCTAGAGAGTTGTTAGCCTCGTCCAGCGAAGTCTGCTGGGCTTTCGTCAGCTTGTTCTCTGGTTGGGTCTCGACGCTCGGCGAGTATATCTTATACGCCGTCTGGTATAGACTTGCGAGCTTGCTATACGAGTCGAGATCGCCCGCCGCTAGCGCCAAGTCCATAGCCCTTGTTATCTGGTCGAGCCTACTGGTGTCGGTATTTGCTGTCGGAGCCATAGCCTGCGCATTAGTGTAGGCTTGTTGCGCTTGCGTCATAGCACCATCGTAGTCGTTCTGTATGTTTTGCATATCTTGCTTAATAGCTTGTTGCTCGGCTTCGCTCTCCTGGTTACGCGCCGCACTCAACCCAGCCTGTCTTGCGAGTTGTCTGTTGGCGATGTCTCCCAATGCCGTGTCGTAAAGCATGTCATTAGAAAGTGCACCAGCCGCGCTCCCTATTTTGCCAGCTACGTTGCTAGCGGTCTTAGCTAGGTTACCCGTGCTAGCGTTGTTAATAGCATCGCCTAAGTCGTTGAGCTTGCCACCAGCGTACGCCATTATGCGGTCTGTCGGCTCATCGAGAAGCGTATTAAGCGTCTTGTTGATGATGTTAGTGCCCTTCTTCAAGCCAGCCTGCAACGACCCGCTCTGAGCGCCCGCTGATATATCAGCCAACTGCGACGACTTTACAAAGTCCTTCTTGAACGTTCTGTAATCAGCTATAGTACGTGGCGTGTTTTCTAGCTCTTTGGCCAATCTCTCGTATGCCGTGGCGTACTTTTTGTTTCCTGCGGCCTTCGCTTCCTGCGCCCTTGTATAGAACTCGTCGATAGTGTCATCAAACATGCGGTTAACGTTCTTCTCCGGCACTGCGCTATACGATAGCTCGTCTATCTTGTTCGCAACCTCAGTGTAGATTCTTGCCTTGCGTGCCGCTTTGTCTGCTGTCGGGCCTTTGGCGTCCGCGATGCCACGTTGGGTAGCGGCCTCCCTCTTTAGCCAGTTCGCCGCCGTGATTGGATCTTCGTTAACAATATCCGATACCAAGTCCTCTCTAAACTGGTCATAGCTCTCGCCCATAACGGACTTTTTCCAGTCCTTGCCGACTGCGTCATTTATCGCTACTTCGTACTGGTCAGCTCGTAGCTTGATTGGTTTTCCGTCCGCGTCAACAGATATGTTGTACTTCTGGATGGTATCCATAACGCTGTCTTGACCGCCTGTAATGTTCTTCGCGAACTCCGCCTGGTCTTGTAGGCTAGAGAAGCCCGTGCGCTTGCGCAAGTTGTTGACGGTTTCTCCGGCGTTCTCTATGCCGAACTTGCGGCGCTCGGCTCTCGTTATATCGGTCTGCGCCGACTCTAGCTCGTTCCCCATATTCTTCAAGGCGCGGCCTAGCACGTTAGTCTTTTTGGTAGCTTGCGGAGTCTCTATCTGTTCTGGGACTTCTACGTCTGGTTGAGCAACCGTCTTGTTTCTTAGTTTGTCAATGCCAGTGCCCGCTAGCCCCATAACACCGGCCATAGTTGCACCGCCAAGCGCGCCCGTACCTGCACCCTGGAGAGCGGCTTGTAAGTTCTGGCCGAGGTCGCCACCGCGAAGAGCGGATGATGTGGTAGCGCCCGCCGCGCCGGATGCCGCACCAGTCAGAGCACCGCGCGCTATGTTGTTTCTAGCTATTGACGACATTAAACCGTCGCCCCCAGCCGCCTTAGCTAGCTTTCCGCCGACTAAGCGGCCAACACCTGCGCCCGCCGCGCCGGATGCTGCGCCCCTCAAGGTATCCTCTAGGCTGGCGTCTGCACCATTCTCTATCAAGTTTTGAGCCGCTCCAGATATAGCGCCCTGCGCAATCTGACCGCCAGCGCCACCTATGATTTTCCCGACTTTGCTAGCGCCACCTGCGACCGGGATAAGGTCTGATAGCGTAGCAGCAGTATCTAGCGCCGTTCCGCCAGACTTGGCGTAAGCGTCCTTTAGGTTGTCTGTATTGTAATACCGTTTTTTGAAGTCGTCCGTATCTTGGCGTGCTTCTCTAGCGGCTTGTGCATAGCTCTTGCCCTCAAGCAAGGACTTAAGCCCAGTTCCTGCGTATGCGTTGATAGCACCAGTAGTGAAGAAGTCGCCTAAGCCTTTACCTGCCGTAGCAATACTATTGGCGATTCCGCCTAAAACCGACTCTAGAGGGTTGAATGACTTGCTCTGCGCTTTGGTTAGATCATTCTGTGCTTGCGCCATTCTTGCGCTGTAGTCTTGTTGCGCCGCATCCGCAGCAGCTAGCGCGTCATTCTGCGCTTTTATCTGTTGCAATCTTCTTAGTTCGTCATCAAATAAAGCCATGCGTCCTCCTATATCTGCAAGCCTAGGCGCTTCATGAGCGCGTTATCTTCTGGCGACAAGTAGTTGCGGTACTTGTAATTGGCTGACGTCGTAGTTGTCAGGCCGGAGTGCTTCGTGTTCGACTGCGCGCCCACAATACGGTTAAGGGCGTTAAGAGCGTTCCTATCGAGCACTTGCGAAGCGACGTTAAGAATGTTGGCGTTACCACTTGCGCCCATGCCTTTAGCGAATGTACCAAACGTAACTCCCTTGCCGGTCTTGGCGTTGGTAAACTGCGAGTTAGTGTTCGAGCCGTTCCATGCGTACGGGTTAGATGCTTGCTGGGCTTGAGCTTGAGCAAGGTAGCTATTGACTGCGTTCTGCGCTGCAATCTGTTGTCGCTGTAGCGCCATCTGTTGCTTGCGGTAAGCGTCCTCTCGCTCTGCTTCTTTAGCGGCATCGTAGCGTTGCAAGGCGTATCTGTTGGCCTCGTCGTTAAGCTGTGCGAGCGTCTGCTGCAAGCTAAGCCTGTTCTGGTTGGCTTGGCTTTCTGCACTAGACAGGTCGTTAGCCTGGTTAGTCTGCATTTGAGTAACCGCTGGCACGAATGTCTGTTGATAATATCTCTTATTCGCAATCTCTGCCGAGCCACCGAATGAGCCGCCGTTTCGGCTAGCCGACATGCTGGAGGCTTGCGCCTGCCAGTTGCGCTGGTTGTCTAGATTTTTGCCTTGCTGGGCGTACTGCGCGTTGATGCGCTGTTGCTGCGCGGCTAGGTCGCTTGATATAGCGCCTATCTGGTCGTTCAAAGCTTTACGGCTGTTGTCGTAGCTCTTCGACGTCTCAGCCATAATCTTTTCTAAGTTCGCCATGCGTATGTGCTACGCAACGCCAAAATTAGTTATATTATAGCATATAACTAGACTTGGAATGGGTCTACGAAGGTCTCGGCGTGTAGCGTCAGAGTCTGCCCCATATCCGTGTACTGGGTGGCTTGGCCGTAACCGGCGGCGAAGGTAACGCGTAACTCTATTAGTAAGCCATTGCGCGATATATCTACGCTTGCGGACGAATCGTACCCGTCTTGCTTGCATGCGAGGAAGAAAGACGGGGAGGACAGGGCGTAATTGTACTTAGACGAGGTTACATAACTTCGTAAGCCCGCGCTGGGGGAGCCTATCTGCAAGGTCGCCTTATAGACTACGTTAGCGCCCCCGGCCGGGATATTGACTAAGCCCGGTACGGTTAGCTGAACCACGCCCTCGGCGTCATTCTTTAGTGTTGCATAGTCGCTATTTAAGATAAAACGCGAAGGTCTCATGGCATATATATCCTGTAGTAATATGAATCGTATTGCGTGGAGTCGTTGCGGAATAGTATTTTTTGACTATCTATCTGCACCAACTCGCCCATACCGTACACCTGGCCGAAGCTATCGTTTGATATTGTGCTATATCCGTAATTCGTGTACGGGCTTCTGCCCCATACGTCTACGTACGGAATATCCCCTAGCGCATGGGTGATCGTAGTGCCAGGCGTCGCCACTCCCTCTTTGCATAGCATCGGGTAGTCATGGTCAGTGCTTAGAACCAGTTTATTGCCACTCCATCCGGCCGTCCGTTTCGCGGGTATACCTTTAGTGGCATCTTCGCTTAAGAACCCCCACAGGCGATATTTGAACGTGCTAGTGCCGCCTTGGGCATGTTGGCCACTTACGTATACTTTGCTAGCCGTGGCAGCTAGTAACGACTGATAAGCATAGCCCTGGCCGTCTATTCTGCTAGCGTTGAACGTGTAAGTTGTCGCCCAGTTGTCGATTGTCCATACGCCGTTGACGTATAGCTGGACGCCTAGATCGTGGGCTATCTCTATAGGGTCGTCTCCAGTCGAGCCCAACTGCATCTGAACTTGGCCTTCTTTTAGCCACACTATCTTGTCTATAGGGTAGTCGGAATTGAAGATGAACCTATCTCTTAACCTGGCCATAAGCTTACTTAACCTCGTCAAGCACATTGTAGCCCTCTTTGGTTATCCAGATGCCGGGGCGCCCGTTACCAGGCGCCTGGCCAATCAGGATGCGTGGCATACCGCCCGCGTCGTAGAATACCTCGCCGTATCGCCCATTGGATAGCTTGCCGCTAACCATCTGGCTATTCTTGCCGTTAGAGATGGTCTTAGCGTAAGTCTCGGCGTCTAGCATCATGAAGTTATTGTTAATAGTCTGCAAGGCTTTCTGCGTGTCTTGCTTGCTATTGATGGGCGTAAAACGGTTAGGCATTATCTTATCCTTTGCGTTTCGATTGTTAGTGTATGGCTACGGAATATAACCGGCTCGAATGCTGCTATATGCTGGTAGCGTATCTGGCATCGGTAGAACTCTCCGTTAACCTTCGTGCGCGTGGTATGTCGCGTCGGTATAGCTGGCACTCCGTAGTCTGGCGGGTTATTCCAGACGGAGTACGGCATGTAGTTCGTAACATAAGGCCCCGACTCTAATTGGGCATATATCGTAGTGTTGGGCACTGTCTTGCCACTGTTGACAGCCGCGCGCACGAACACCTGCGTCAGCTTGTTGAGAGTGAATGTTCCGGCGCCAGTTTTCGGGCTAGTATAAACTACCGCGTTGCCGTTCTGGTCGATAACTTGCAAAGTAACTAGCGCCGTACCCCCACTTAGGGTGTACGTTCCGGCCGCTAACCACAGGAAGCGCCCTGCAGACTCCGCCGTAGAGCCGAACATGCTTAGTGCGTCTCCGCCAGTCGCCGTGCCCGCAGATATGGTGAATGTGCCGTCCGCATTGTTAACAAACGTGATGCCGTTATGCGACTGGGATACGGAGCTCTTGTATCCTCCCTGTATGTTTTTGCCAACATACGTGGGGGCTTGGCGCAATAAGTCGATGCTAAATGCATACTCCACTTGATCCGTATAGTCTAATGAGTACCCACATTCAACGGTGTATGGCTTTGTCGTAGTAGCGAACTCTGGGCGCCACTTAGTTATACGTTTCTGTTGGCTCGTAGTGCCGAAGTGCTGGTATGCCGTCTCTAGATTGAACGCAATTGCCGTGCCGATATCTGAGTAGTTATTGTTCGTGGCGTCCTCATTAATCATGAGCATGCCGATTTTGCTATGGCCGCATATGAAGCGCCCGGAAGTGTTTTGGCGTGCGCTAGTAGCAGATACGAAAGTGTTGCTATCGAAGCTCTCCCAGACCTTTAGGTTGATGTTATAGACAAGGCAGTGGTCATTCGGGCCACCCGAAGTGCTAGGGTAGTAGACATACAAGCGGTTCTTGTACAGTTCTACTACTATCTTTTCCTTGTTCGGGATGGCGTCGTAAACATTTTGTATTGAGCCCTCTGTGATGCTCGCCTCGCTAGCGCCGTCGAAGATGTAGATGCCATTATCGTTGGCGAAGTAGGCATAGTTGAGGTCGCATACGACGCTCTCTTGGCTAAATGTGCCATTCTGGGCGTTAGATGCGCTCTGAGTCCATGAGTCGGCGCTCTGGGCGTACATTTGGTACTTGTTGCGCCTTGTCATGAAGTAAAGCACGCCGCCTAGGTTAAACATGGCTGTAAGCGGGTCGCCGGTCTTGATAGAGGGGAAGTTCTGGTAGAAGTCAACGCTGAACTTGTCGTAACTTGAGATTGATTGCGGCGTGGTATCCACGATTCTTAGGTTGACTGTCGTGCCAGATATGCTCGTTACTTCGGCCGTCGCCGTGCCTTGGCCCGTTATCCAGTCGCCTACTGCTATCCCGGCTGGCGTGATCGTCGTTGAGCTGATACTTAGCGTCGTGCCAGGGTTACCATTGATGGTCGCCGTGGTGCTGAACGCTGGGCTCTTGGCGTAAGTATAGCCGTATGGGTAAGTCCATAGCGCTTCGGTGTCTGGGTCTACCGCGAAGTAGATAAGGTTGTCGGCCGTGCCGTTCATGATGTTAGACATCTGGACGTTGAGCGTAGTGTCTGTCTTTAGGTCTTTTACCGGGATAGCCGCATCAGTCCACCCCACGATGGTATCGCCGGATATTGTGGGCGTGAGCGAGCGTGGCCCCTCCTTGCCATCTACGTAGCGCACGACGTTTAGGTTCTGGCTAAAGCGTACCTTGGTTACGCCCGCAGGTAGCGCTCGCACTATCGTTGGGGAGCCGCCATTCGTGTAGCGGTATAGGCTTCCATTCTGTGTATAAAATACCGTTTTAATGCCATTAATGTTGCTCTCGAACACGTTACCGACGCCCCC
>JAEEGL012209250.1_pt1 | contig 31726 bp, 29 predicted proteins | sample 9134231 | NCBI WGS metagenome assembly JAEEGL01 (sample SAMN16246548, study PRJNA631951) | gut metagenome | biome: gut microbiome; feature: rumen; material: fiber-attached | host: Bos | place: Iran: Karaj | collected 2018-10 | reverse complement strand
TAATCCTTTTGCTTTTTATAATTATGATACGTAAAATTCTCTAAAAAAAGAAATATATCTAAAGATTAAGATATTATGATTTTGACTTTTTGGTTATTTGTGCTATTATGATGTCGGAATTGGATTCCTTTTTTATGTGACACCTAGTCAAACAGGGCATTTCTTGGCATACCAAGTTTATAATAACTCTGACAAATGTCAGAGTTTTTATATTTTTTTACTTGGAATATAAATAAAATTGTGAACTCTTTTATACTGAAAAAATATGATATAATAATAGTAGTAGGAGATGATAAAATGGAAAAAGTATTTAAGAAACATGAAACATTATTTACAATTTTCTTAATTATTATATATGTTGTTGTTAATTCATATGTAATACAAAATTTTGGAACATTAAGTTATCAATCAGTTATAGTTAATACTATATTATCTATTCTTTTAATTATATTAATCATTTTGCTTAAAAGAGTAAAATTTTATGGTATTACCAAACCTAATAATGTAAAAAAATTTTTATATTTTATACCATTATTTATAATTTCACTCTTTAACTTGAGAAGAGGTATTCATATAAATAATAAAACTATTGAAATTATATTTCATATATTAACAATGATAAATATAGGATTTCTTGAAGAAATAATTTTTAGAGGATTCTTGTTTAAAATGATGGAGAAAGATAATTTAAAATCTGCAATTATAGTTAGTTCAATTACATTTGGAATAGGTCATATTGTTAATATATTAAATGGTGCTGATTTAATCCCCACATTATTGCAAGTATGTTATGCTATAGCAATTGGATATATGTTAGTAATGATTTTTTATAAAAGTAATTCAATAATTCCATGTATTATATTCCACGGAATATTTAATTCACTAACTATTTTTGCTATAGGAGATAGTAGTATAATTAGTAGCATTATATTAATTGTTATGTGTTTAGCATATGCTATATATATAGATAAGAAAGTCAAATCATAAAATGCTTTAAGTTTTTGATATTCTGAAAATAATAATTTTATAAAAAGATAATAACATAGTAAGGAATAATTTATGAAAAAAGAAAAGATATTATTTATAATTTCAGTTTTATTAATATTTATGTTTGTTATAATTACATTAATAGATTATTTAAAATATGATGAATCATATTCAGCACCATTTGCTGTGGATATTTTTGTTAGAACATTAGAATTTATAATACCTAGTGTAATAGTATTCTTAATAGCATTATTTATAAAAAGAAAGAATAAAAGCAAATGATATATTAGATAATAAAATATATCAATTCAAAAAAATTATTAAGGTGCTGGTGAACCAATGAATGATTTTTGATTAAATTGAAAATATATTAATTAAACTATACCTGAGATTAATAGACTACTACCAAGTAGTTTTATTTTATATAATTTTTTTCATTTTCATTAGCATTTTTATAAGCATTATAATTTCTTGTAAAAAAATAAATATATATTAATAATGTAATGACTAGAGAGATTTTAAATATTTTGCTTGATTTATTATCATATAATTTTTGATTTGTTTTTACATATTTTTCTTCTAATTTATCGCCAAATACATTTAATATAGAAATAATTGCAAAAATTATCCAAAGAAATTCTTCAAATTTTAATCTTTTTTATTTCTTTTATTAAACTAGTGTTCATACTATAGTTTATTCTATTTTATAATAAATAGTTTTTATGTTATAATATTTATTATAAATAAAATAATAACTTATAAAGGAGAAAAATGAAAGATAAAAAAAGTTTAATTATTTATTTTAGTCGCGCTGATGAAAATTATGCGGTAGGTTATGTTAATAAAGGTAATACTGAATATATTGCTGAATATGTAAGAGATTTTACTAATGCAGATACATTTAAAGTAGAGCCACTTATACCATATGCAAAGGATTATCAAACATGCATTAAAGAAGCAAAAAAGAGGATTAGGAATGCTCCCATAAAGGAAAAGGTTCCAGATATATCTTCTTACGAAGAGATTTATATTATGAGTCCAATTTATTGGGGAACTTATGCTCCTGAGATTGAAACGGCAATTAAAGATTTAGATTTTAGTGGAAAAACAATAAGAATCGTTACTACACATGAAGGATCAGGACTTGCTAATGTAGTAAATGATATTAAAAGAATATGTAAAGGTGCAATAGTCTTAGATGATGCAATAGCAATTAGAGGTAAGGATGCAAAAAATTCAAAATCAATAATTGAATCATGGATTAAAAAAATGTAAAGATTTAGTAATGCTTTAATTAAATTAAAATTATAAAAAAAATATATGTTAAAATTATAAAGTAGGAGTGTGATACATATGAATTATAAAAAAATAGTAATAGCAGGTGGAGGAATTTTAGGTAGTCAAATAGCATTTCAAAGTGCTTATTGTGGATTTAATGTCACAATATTAATACGTAAAGAAGATTCTATAGATGATGTTAAATCAAAACTAAAGGAATTACTTCATACATACATAGATACTATAGAATTAATGAATACTAAAGTGGGTAAAAAGCCAGGTAATTGGGCTAGAGGTATTTCAAGTATAGAAATATTTGATAGAGATATATGTATTAAAAAAGTTAATAGAGCATTCCAATGTATAAAGATAGAGAATGAACAAGAAAAAGCATTGAAAGATGCGGATTTACTTATTGAGTCAATTACTGAAAATATTGATATTAAAAGAGCATTTTTTGAAACTGTTTCATATATACTTCCTGAAAAAACAGTAGTAGTTACAAATTCATCAACTTTATTGCCTTCAAAATTAGCTAAATATACAGGAAGACCCGAGAAATTTTTAGCATTACATTTTGCTAATTCAATATGGAAAAATAATATTGCAGAAGTAATGGGTCATAGCAATACAGATGAGAAGTATTTTAATGAAATAGTTAGTTTTGCAGAAGCAATTAATATGATTCCACTTTCAGCAAAAGAAGAGAAATCAGGATATTTATTAAATTCAATGTTAGTTCCATTTTTACTAAGTGGAATGGATTTATTAGCAAATGGTGTATCTGATGCTGAGACAATTGATAAAGCATGGACTTTGGGAACTGGAGCACCAAAAGGACCTTTCCAAATTTTAGATACAGTAGGATTAATGACAGCAAAAAATATTGTTGAACAATATCAGAAAGTTCCAGATATATTTGACCCATTATTTAAGAAAATGATGTTACCATATAATTATGATGGTATGTTAAGAATTCTTGATAAATACATCGCAGAAGGGAAATTAGGTAAATCAACAGGTGAAGGTTTCTATAAATATGACAATAAATAATTGTTAAATAACTTTGACAAATTTCCAAAAAGATTTGGTGGATTAATATTTATTAATTTCTTATAATTGATAGTGAAAGGAGTTAATATGAAATTAGGTAATAAAATAATTAACTTAAGGAAGAAAAAAGGTATTTCACAGGAGCAATTAGGAGAAAAAATAAATGTAACAAGACAAACAATATCAAATTGGGAACTTGGTGAAACAAGCCCTAATATAGAACAATTAAAACTATTATCTAAAGAATTTAATATTAGTATTGATGAATTATTAGATAATGACATTAAAAATGTATTAGTAGAAAAAGTATCTAACACTGAAAAACTAGCAGGAATGATATTAAAAATAATAAAAATAGTTATTATAGCAATTCCTTCATTAATAATATTAGCATTTTTGTTTAGAATTTATATAAAATCAGAAGATACCGGTAGAGAAATTGAAGAAAGTATTTATTGTAAAATCTATGGTGAAGAACATGGATATTCAATTACTTATCAAGAATTAACTGGGCGTCCTATTGCAGAAGGAGGAGACTCTTACTTTGCTGATGTTTTAGATTTATATAAATATGATAATGTCCACCAAATATTTAATGTAATCAATGATTATGTTAAAAAGAATGGTGGAAGTTGTATAAGAATTAAAGATAGAGAATTAAATGATGTTGTTGACATTAGTATTAAAGAGGGAACTTTAACAAAAACAGGCGCAACAATAGTAATAAAAGAAAATGTTGATTATGATATATCATATGGTGAATCATTTTGGATAGAAAAATATAATTATAAAACAAATACATTTGAAAAATTAAAAAATACAACTGGTAAAAATTGTGCATTTAATTCACCGGCTTATGTGGTTAAGCCCGATAAACCATTAGAATTAAAACAAAATTGGTCATGTGAGCATGGTGAACTTGATAAAGGATTATATAGACTTATTAAAAATGTTGATTTTGATTGTGATATACCAATAGATGAAAATGATATATTTTATATATATGTTGAATTCGAAATAGAATAAAAAAGTAACCTTAATGGTTACTTTTATTATGAATTTGAAGATTCACTTGTATATAATTTTTTATATGCCTCTGAATTTTTTAATAAATATTTATGCGTTCCGAATGATGATAATTTACCTTTTTCAATAACATTTATGACATCAGCATCAATTATTGTTGATAATCTATGAGCAACTATAATTACTGTATGATCTTTAACTAATGAATCAATAGTCTTTTTGATATATTCTTGTGATTCATTATCTAAAGCCGAAGTTGCTTCATCAAATAAGATTATTTTAGTATTTAAAAGTAATGTTCTAGCAATAGCTATTCTTTGCTTTTGTCCTCCAGATAAGTTAATTCCACCTTCGCCAATTATTGTATTATATTTCTTTGGTAAAGACATAATATAATCATCTATATATGCTTTTTTACATACTTCTCTTATTTCTTTTAAAGTAGCATTCTTTTTAACATATCTAAAGTTATCTATAATTGATACATTAAATAAGAATGGAGATTGTCTTATTATTGATATTGTATTTCTAAGAGTTTTCTCATTTAAATCTTTAATATTAATATTATCGATTAATATTTGACCTTCTGTAGAATCAAAATATCTAAGGAGTAGGTTAAATATAGTTGATTTTCCATTTCCACTTCTTCCAACTACAGCAACCTTTTTGTTTGGTTCTATTTTTAAATTTAAACCTTTAAGAGTAAAATCTTCATCTTTTCTATATTTAAATTTAACATTTTTAAATTCTATTATTCCTTTTGGATTCTTTAAAGATTTATCACCAAATATCTCATCATCATATAATTTATTATTTACTATTTCATCTATACGTTTTAAAGATACAGATATTTTATTAAAGTTAACTCCAAAATCTGATATAGATTCAACAACATCATCTATTCTCCATATATATGTATCAATTAAAACAAACATTGCATATATTATATTTCCTTCTACAAAGAATTTACCAGCTGTATATAGAATAATAGCTTGTAATACAAAATATGATAAATTATTTAATGCGTAATATAATATCTCATATGCTCTTATATTTTTTTCATGTTTGAATAATTTGTTTAAAATACTTGTTATATCACTTTCAATAGTTTTCTTAATACCAAGTGCTTTAATTTCTCTTATACCAGAAATGTTTTCTGTTGCCTTCTTTACGTATTCATCAGATTCTTCTTTAATTTTTTCTTGAGTCTTTTTAATTTTAGGAAAGAATATATAAGATATAGTTCCCATTATTAGTGAGAAGAATATTATTTCTAATCCTAATATCCAAGAGATTCTAAATGAAATATAAATTACTACAAATATTACAAGAGATTTACAAAGTAATTTAATAAGTTGACTTAATAATGACATGACTCTATCAGTATCATTATGTAATCTATTTATATATTCACCAACCCCTATATCTTCAAAAGCAATTGCTGGTAATTTATCAATTTTATTATATAAATCAATTGAAACATTTTTAGTAAATTTAATTTCTAAATAATTGTATAATTTATCTTTAAAATATTGTACAAAAGTGAAACATATAATATATATTCCAACCCATATTCCTAAGTAAATTACAAAGCCATTAATGTTTTTTGCTATTAAATATTCTACTGCTTTACCCCAAAAGTAAGCAGAGATTAAGGCAGGCATATATGTACATAATACTAGAAAGATGTATAGGAATAATTTTAATTTATCATTTTTAAAATATTTAAATAATAATTTAAAATTACTTAACTTTTTCATATGACCACCTTCTTTCTATATAAAAAAGGAAGCCATACAAATGGCTCCCTTTATAACTTTTATTATTTTTATGAAAAGTTAAAATTCAAGTGAGAATATCTCACATACCACTTGTACATAATTGTTAAAAATAAATTGTTTTGAATTTGTAACTATTGTTTTCATATTCTCACTCCTTTCTTCTTCAAATTCACTTACATAATAGCATATAAAAAAGCAACTGTCAACCTTTTTTGGTTAACAGTTGACCTTTAATCATTATTATAGATAATTAGATGATGTTGACTTCTTGTACATGCTACATAATATAGATATCTTTCATCATAAGTATATTTATTATTAATATTTGTGTATATAATGGTAGCATCAAATTCTAATCCTTTTGCCATATATGATGGTAGAACAACTAATTTTCTTGAAAATGTTTTAGAGTTACTATTTATTAAAGATAAGTCTTCTAAGCCTTTATTTAGTAATTTATATATTTTGTTAGATTCAACATCATTTTTAGTTATTATTGCAATACTTCTGTTATCTTTTTCTAATGCTTTAATATCATTTAATAATTGTTCTTTTAGATTTTCTTCTTTTCTAAATTCTACAGGTATTTTTGTTTCTCTTCTTATAGCAGATACTAAATTGAGATTTAATATTTTATTGGCATGTTCAATTATTTCTGGACTAGATCTATATGTTTTAGTAAGTTCTACATAATTACTCGCATCTTTAAATACTTCTTTTAATTCTTCTAATGAATTATATTGATAATAGGGATTAATTGTTTGATTAATATCACCTAAAATAGTCCATTTACTTTTCTTAAGTATTTTTTTAAGAAGAATATATTGTAATATACTATAATCTTGAGCTTCATCAACAATTGTTTGTTCTATAGTATAATCATTACCTAAAAACATAAGTAAACTTTTCATATATACCAGTAAGCAAGCATCTTCATATGAAATGCTTTTTTCATCTAATTTATTTAAGTGACTGTTAGGTATTTCTTTTTTATAGAAATTTTTAAATTCTTCACTTCTATAAAAATTTTTATATATTTCTTTTATGTCTAAGGAGATATTTAATCTTTCTCTTAACCATTTTTTAATTTGTCTTGTCTTAGATTTATTGCCATTAAATTCCATTTCAGATATTTTAGTTGCTATTTCATCAATTCTTTCAAATAATGGAATAGATGAATATCTTTCTTTTAGATAATAATTTAATTTTTCTTTTTCTATATACAAATCATGATTTAGTATTTCATCAATAAATGAAGCCTTTTTAGAATAATTATTTATATATTCTTCCATTACTTTAATAATTTCATTAGATTGTTTAGCTTTTATTAAATCAGTATCTTCTTCTTCATATTTATAATATCTTTCTATGAATGATGTGAATGATTCTACTGATTTATATTCTGTTATGTACGTTTCTAAGAAATCACTAAATGTTGTTTCCTTTGTATTTTCTTCTCCAAGTTCAGGAAGAACATTTGATATATATTCACTAAATACCTTATTTGGTGCGAATATTAGTACTTTATCACTTGTTAAGTTTTTTATTTTATATAGTAAGAATGCTATTCTATGTAATGCTACTGATGTTTTACCAGAACCGGCAATACCTTGAACAATTAATACTTTATCATTAACGTTTCTAATTATTGAGTTTTGTTCAGTTTGAATAGTATTTACGATATTTTTCATATATTCATCAGTTTTATTAGCAAGTACTTCTTGAAGTAGTTCATCTTGAACGTTTAATTTAGAATCAAATACTCTTTTTATTTTGGCATCTTCAATAGTAAATTGTCTTTTATTATGAAGATATCCTTCTATGATACCTCCAGGTGCTTCATAGGATGCTTTACCTGATTCATAATCATAAAATATACTAGATATTGGTGCTCTCCAATCATAGATGATATTGTCATGGTTTTTAGTTAGATATGTAAGTCCTATATAAATGTCATTTTTTCCTTCATCTTTTGTTTCAAATACTATTTTAGCAAAGTAAGGTGAGTTTTGTATTTGATATAGTTTTTTATAATACTTTGCTTTCATTTCTAAATTATCAATTTCTTGATCATTGTTAGAAAGAATAGTTTTCATTTCTGTTGGATCCAACTCAGCTTTAGTATCCCATACATATCGCTTAAACTCTTGTTGCTTTTCCTCACTATCATATAAATCTTGTGCTAGAGCAGATATTTGCTCCCTTAAAAGTTTAATAGTTAATTCTAGATGTTTCTTTTCTTTAAGAAATTCTTCGTCACTTAAATTCATTGACCCTCCTATAAATATAAGTGTTATCTAGATAAAATTTACAGCATAAAAGGAATGTTACCAAATAAATTGTAATTTGTCAACAGATATATTATAATTATTTTGGTGATTTTATGAGGATTATAGAAAAAAAGTGTCCTAATTGTGGAGCAAGTTTGTCATTTGATAGTGATGACAAAGAAGCAAAATGCAATTATTGTGGACAAGAATTTATTATTGAAAATGATAAAAAAGAAAGTAATGAAAGGTTAACAGCTGCTGATTTTACTTTACAAAAGAAGTTGTTTAAAGCATTTGGAATTACACATACCATAATAACAATTTTTTCTATTTTAATCTTTCTAGGTGTATTTATTGGTATGGGATTTGGTGTTTATTCTATGTTTAAAACAATGGATAATTCGAATATAGGTATTAACGATATAAATAATCAAACTATTGAAATGATAAATTCAAATTCTATAAATAAAATTAAAACATGGAATCAAATCCCTAATATGCAAAGTACTGATTCGAAATATGATTCTATTGGTATATATTTATATGAAGATAACAATAGTAAAATCAAAATTGCTGATGTTATAAAGTGTACATATAACATAAATAATGAGGAAATAGAAATATATAGTGTTGTAAAATATAGTAATGTAAGAGATATAAATGGTCTAGTAACGTTAGATTATAGCGGTGTACTTGACAATAATCAAATATCGCTAAATAATGATATTTTATCATTTGCATTTGGATATGAAACTTTAGAAGAAGTATATAATAAATCGATATTGAGTGATGCTAAAGGAAATATTCAATCTAAGGGAAATGTATATAAAGCAAATTAATTTGCTTTTTTATTTTAGATATGTTAAAATACATTCCCTGTTGGAGGGGTTAAAATGAAAATAATTAGAGATGGACATTGTTATATACAAGTAGAAGATATTATGTATTTATTTAGAAATGATCCTAGTTTTCCTAGAAGTATGTATTATGATTATATATCAACATATGGTCTTACTTTAAATCCTGGTTCTTATATTGAATTAGAAACAAGTTTATATAATAGTTATATTAGAGATAATGGCTCAATATATGATTATGATTTTTTGATGTCTAAAAGTTTAGATGAATTAGATGAAATGTGTAGGGAAATTAGAAAGAAATATAATGTTAATTGTTCTAAAATAGTGTTTAGGAAATTAGAACAGGCTAAAAAGACTGGTGCTAAAGTTAAAGAAGATCCTCTTGTTAAATTAAGTGTATACAAAGAAAAGAGAAATAAAAATTATTTATTATCTCAAATAGAACAATCATTAATATATAGAAAGCATAACTTACAACTAGGTGAATTAACTTTTGAAGCACAAGCTATGAGAAAATCATTATAAAAAGGGATATAAGATTTAATCATACATTTACTCCTAGTAATAGAAAAATATATTGAATGCTGATAAGCATTCTTTTTTATTTTTTTATGTAAAATACTATAAATATTTAAATTATTGTGTTAAAATATTATAAGGAGGATATTATGAATAAGACAACATTAATAATAATTATAGTATTTGTATTTTTACTTGTTTTATTATTAGTATTAAAATTAGTAATTAAAAGTAGTAAAAAGAAAAAAAATATTAATAGTATAGATAGACTTAATACTGAAAAAAATCTCATAATTTCTTCTTCATTAATAACTGAACTTGATAAAGCTGAGAAACTTGCTAATAACAAGAAACTAGAGTCTGATGTTGAATCTTGGAAAAAAAGATTCAATGATATAGAAAAAAATGATATGCCTAAATTGACTGATGAACTTGTTGAAGCAGAGGGATTATGTGATAGTAATGATTATGAAAAGGCTCAAAATGCTTTATTAAATGTTGAAAAAGATATTTTTCATGTAAAAGCAAAATCAGTGAAGTTATTAGGTGAAATAAAGGACTTAACTGAAAGTGAATATAGAAATAGGGAAGCAATTACAAAATTAAAAAGTTCATATAGAGAAATAGTATTTAAATACAATAAAAGTAAAAATGATTATACTGGGGTAAATTCACCAATAGAATTGCAATTTGAAAATATAGATAAATTATTTAGTGCTTTTGAAGTCGCTATTGAGAATAAAAATTATGAAGAGTATGGTAAGATAGTAAAAGCATTAGATGATATGATTAATAATATTGGTATAGTTGTTGAAGAGGCCCCAACAATATTATTAATATCTAATATGATTCTTCCTAAAAAGATGAAAGATATTGAAAATGTTGCTAATAAAATGAAAAGAGAAGGCTATAATATTGAATATCTTAATCTTGAATATAATATTGAGGAAACAAATAAAAAAATCAGTGAAATATTAGATAGATTAAAAGTATTAAATTTACAAGATTCTGTTTTTGATTTAAAAACATTAGTTGATTATTATGAGAAAATATATACTGATTTTGATAATGAAAAACGTGGTAAAAGAGAATATGAAAGAGGAATAATAAATATTGGTGAAAGAATTAATAAGGTTAGTTCTATAGTTAAAAATTTATATTCTGAAATAGGAAATATTAAAGATACTTATGATTTATCAGATGAAGAAATATTAGTGATAGATGAAATAAATAAAGAATTAATTTCTGTTAAAGATAGTTTTAAACTTATTAATGATAGAACATTATCTAAGGTAATGCCTTATTCTAAATTAAATAATGAATGTGAACTTGTTGCTGTAAATTTATCTAAGGTAGAAGATAAATTAGAAACAACTCTTAAAAATTTAGGAAGTTTAAAAGAGGATGAAGCAAGAGCACGTGAGCAATTATATGAAATTAAGAATATTATAAATAATTCTAAATATAAAATTAAAGATTATGATTTACCTGTTATTCCTGAAAGATTTTATATTGAATTAAAAGAAGCATATGATGCGATTGGTGAGATAAATAAAGAAATAGAAAAAAAACCAATAAGTATTAAGACACTTAATTTGAGAGTGGATACAGCTCAAGATTTATCTTTAAAACTATATCAAACAGCCTCTTCAACAACAAAAACAGCAGCTATGGCTGAGATGGCTATTGTTTATGGAAATAGGTATAGATCATCTAATAAAGAAGTTGAAAAAGGGCTTATTGCTTCAGAAAAAGCATTTTATAAAGGAAATTATAAAGAGTCATTAGAAATTATATTAAATGCTCTTAATATAGTTGAACCTGGTATTCATAAAAAACTATTAAACAAGATGGAAAGTTAGGTGTAACATGGCAAAAAGAAAAAAACAATCTTCAGATGGTAAAAAAGGATTTAGATATTCAAAAGAAATTCAAGGCTTAATATTGGTATTATTTTCAATAGTTGGTCTTGGAAGTTTTGGTATCGTTGGATCTTTAGTTAAAAAATTCGGTATATTCCTATTTGGAACTTGGTATGTTTTAGTAATGGTAGTTACGTTATGTTTAGGCGTATATTTAATTGCTAAAAGAAGCAAACCAGATTATTTTAGTGGTAGATTAGTTGGTATATATTCATTAATACTTGCATTATTACTGTTTGCTCATGTTAATTATATTAAAGATAATAATATCAAAGGTAAAGCAATAATAACTACAACTTATGAGAATATAACAAATGCATTTGAAAATGAAAGTGAAATAAGAAATACAGGTGGAGGCATTATTGGCGCTGCTGCTTCATGGGTATTTGTATCTTTATTCTCAGTAGAGGGAACAAGCATTGTAATGATAGTTATTGCCGGATTTGGTTTAATAATGGTATTTGATTTAACCATTGCTGATATTTTTGGTTCTATTGGAAATACCTTCAAGAAGATATTTTCAAAAGATGAAACTAAGCGTAAAATCGATGAATCTTATGATGATGAGGATGAAGAAGATGAAGATAAGCCTGTTGATAAACGTGTTGTTATAACTAGTGTTGAAGATTTGGAACCAAAGAAGATAGAAACAGTTGGAAATATTGAAAAAACTGATCATATTGAATATAATGATGAAACAAGTGAATTTTATGTAAAACCTCCAATTACGTTATTAAATCTAAATCAAAATAAAGGGAAAGTTAATTCTACAGAATATATATCTAATAATACAAAAACATTAGAAAGAGTTTTCCAAGATTTTGGTATGCGTGCAAAAGTAATTGAAGTTCATGTTGGTCCTGCAGTAACACAATATGAAATGGATTTAGAACGTGGAACTAAAGTTAATAAAGTATTAAGTATATCTAGGGAAATAGCTTTAGCATTAGCTGCTAAAGAAGTTAGAATTGAAGCTCCTATTCCAGGTAAAAATACAGTTGGTGTAGAAATACCTAATCAGACTATTGTTCCTGTTTCTATGAGAGAAATAATGGAAGCAATGAGACAAGAGAAAAAACTAGAAAATTCAATTTTAGCGGCACCTCTTGGAAGAGATATAATGGGAAATGTAAAATATGTTGAAATAAATAAGACACCACATATGTTAGTTGCTGGTGCTACCGGTGCTGGTAAAAGTGTTTGCATTAATAATATTATAATTTCAATTCTTATGAGAGCAACTCCTGATGAAGTTAAAATGGTACTTGTTGATCCTAAAAAGGTTGAATTCAATGTATATGAAGGTATTCCACATTTATTAATGCCAGTAGTTACAGATCCTAAAAAAGCAAGTGCTGCTTTGCAAAAAATAGTTGTTGAGATGGATGAAAGATATGAAACATTTAAAAATAGTGGAACTAAAAATATTCAAACTTACAATGAATATGTAGAAAAAGAACTTAAAAAGAAACCTGAATGTGGACTTAGAAAAATGCCATTTATATTAGTGATTATTGATGAGCTTGCTGATTTAATGTTAGTAGCTGCTAAAGAAGTTGAAGAATCAATTATGAGAATTACTCAACTTGCAAGAGCAGCTGGAATTCATTTGATTGTGGCGACTCAAAGGCCATCAACAGATATAATAACTGGTGTTGTTAAATCTAATATACCAACACGTATATCGTTTGCAGTTTCATCTTCTATAGATTCTAGAACAATTTTAGATATGATAGGTGCAGAAAAACTACTTGGCAAAGGTGATATGTTATATAAACCAATGGATGATAATATACCGACTAGAATTCAAGGAAGTTTTGTATCAGATGATGAAATTAAAAAAGTTGTTGATTTTGTAAAAGAAAGAAGTCATGGACCTAGATATAGTGACAAATTTACTAATTTAGAAAACAATGCAGAATCATCAGGAGGTATTTCTAATTCTAATGGACCTTCTGAACAAAAGGATATTTTATATGATGAAATATTAAATTATGCTATTAGAATGGGACAAATAAGTGCCTCATTAATTCAAAGGAAATATAGTATTGGATATAATAGAGCAGCTCGTATAATGGATATGTTTGAAGAAAAAGGAATAGTGGGACCAGCTAAAGGTAGTAAGCCACGTGATGTATTAGTAAAATTAGAAGAACCAAAGGAGTAGTATTAATGGGAACAGTTCATATTGAAGCAGATGAAAAAGATATAGCAAAAAAAGTTTTAATGCCAGGTGATCCAAATAGGGCTACATATATAGCAAATAAATATTTAGAAAATGCAAAATTAGTAAACAGATTAAGAGGAGAACTAGCATATACTGGAACATATAAAAATGTACCTATAACAATTTTCTCAAGTGGTATGGGTATTGCTAGTATGGGAATATATAGCCATGAATTATTTGATCATTATAATGTAGATGAAATAATTAGAATTGGAACTGCTGGTAGTTATGATGAAAACTTAAAAGTATATGATATATTAGTTGTAGATTCTGCATATTCTAATACTCATTTTGATGAAGATTCTGGAAGAGAAAATATAAGTATTATTAATTCATCATCAGAATTGAATGGATTAATAATGAACACATCTAGAATTAAGGGAATTAATGCTACTATAGGAAGAGTACACACTAGTGATGCTTTTTACACTGAAAGTAGTGATTATACTTCTTATAAAGATTTAGGATGCAAAGCCGTTGAAATGGAAACATATGCATTATTGTATAATGCTAAAAAGTATTATAAAAAAGCAACTGCTATATTGACAATTAGTGATAATTTGATTACTCATGAAGAAATTAATCCTATAGAAAGAGAACAAAAGTTAGATCAAATGATATTATTAGCACTAGAGTCTATTATAAAAAATTAGTTTATGTAAATAATAAAAAAGAAGGTATATAAGCCTCTCTTTTTTTAACTTTTATGTTATAATATATCATTAGAAAGGAACTTAGTATGAACTATAAATTAATAAAGGATGATAATTGGAATTTGCATATTATAAATTCTAATAGATTTAAAACAATTAACATTGTTATATTTTTTACAAAAAAATTTAATAAGGATGATATTTTATATGCTAGTTTATTAACTCAAAATATGACTTATACGTCTAAAAAATATAATACTAAAAATAAAATGGCCAAGATATATGAGGATCTTTATGGTGCACATGTATCTAGTTCATTTGGAATTACTGGAGCTTTAGAATCATTTACTTTTTCATTAGATATATTAAATCCAATATATTCTGATTCAAAGTATTTAAAAAAATCATTAGATTATTTTGCTGAAATAATATTGAATCCTAACGTTGAAAATGGAAGATTTAATGAAACATATTTTAATATATTAAAAAAAGACTTTATATCAAGTATAAAAGCTATTAAGGATGATTCAAGAAGGTTTGGCGGTATTGAATATGCTAAATTAATGTATAAAGGGACAGCTAGTGCATATAGTACAAATCCCGATGTTACGGAATTAGAAAAAGTTAATTCAAAAGATTTATATGAATTTTATAAAAAACTTTTTAATGGACAATATAAAATAGATATAGTAGTTCATGGAGATATAAAATTTGATATAAATAATCAAATTAAAAAAAGTTTTAAAGATTTAAAAGGTTTAAAAGAAAACAATTTATCATTTGAAATAAATCATAAATATCCTACTAAAGTAGAAGAAAAAATCGACAGTCTACCATTTAATCAATCAAGATTATATGTTGGATATAGATTGAATAATATGAATTATCATGAATTAAATCATGTATTAAGAGTTTATAATACTATTTTAGGTACGATGAATGATTCCATTTTATTTAATATAGTTAGAGAAGAAAACTCACTATGTTATACAATAGGTTCATATTATTCTAGATATAATCCATCTTTAACAATTTATGCTGGCATAAATAAAAAGAATTATGAAAAAACAGTTAAATTAATTAAAAATTGTGTTGATTCAATGAAAGATAAAAAAGTATTAGAAAGGTTATTTGAATCTGCTAAAAAAACAATTAATACATATTTAAATAATTATTATGATGATTTATCTTTACAAATTAATGAACGCTGGTGTAAGGAATTTGAAGAAGTAGAAGATATTGAAACACTAAGAGAAAATATTAATAAAGTAACTATTGAAGAAGTTATTAATCTAAATAATAAGATTTCTTTAGCAGTAATATATCTATTGAAAGGAGATAATTAATGATAAGAAAAGAATTTGAAAAAGTTAATGAAGAACTTTCTATAGAAAAATTAAAAAATGGTATAGATGTATATTTATATAAAACCAATAAAACAAAAAATTTTTATATAACTATTTCAGTAAAATATGGAGCAAGAGTAACTAAATATAAAGTTAATAATGAAATATTTAATGTAATACCAGGAAGTGCACATTTTTTAGAACATAAGGTTATGGCATTATCTGAAAATAAAGAAATATCTAAAAGAATTAATGATTTGGGTAGCTTAGCAAATGCATGGACCAGTTATTATGGAACAAACTACAATATTTTTGGTAGTCAAAATATTGAAGAGAATCTGAGATTATTATTAGATATATTTTATAATACAGATATAAATGAGAAAAATGTTAATGAGGAAAAAGGTATTATTGGTGAAGAAGTTGATATGTATAAAGATAATATAGATTATCTATTATCAGATCATTTATTTAATAACTTATTTAATAAATCCTATATTAAAAATACAGTAGTAGGTGAAAGAACTGATTTAGAAAAAATAAGCGCTAAAGAATTAAATAGAATTTATAATGACTTTTATGTACCTAATAACACTTTTATTGTTATTGCTGGTAATTTTGATGAAGAAAGTATTATGAATTTATTAAATGATTACATGGATAAATTAAAATTAAAGCCTAAAACTATACCTAAAATTATTAAACCTCGTGAAGATAATTTCGTAAATGTACCTTATGAAGAAATTAAAAAAGATGTTGAAAATGACAGAGTTAAATATGCTATTAAAATTAATAAAAAAATATTTGGTATAAAAGATGATTGTATTTTATCTGATTATATTGGAATTATATTATCTAATAATTTTTCAACGACCTCATCATTATTTGAAAAATACAAATTAAAAAATATAATAATTAATATGGGATATAGTTGTAATATTATAGATGATTATTTAATAATAACAATAAATGCTACTACTAAAAATCCTAATTTATTTATTAAAAATATTAAAAGAGATATAAAAAAATTAAAATTAAATAAGGCTGGATTTGAAAGAAAAAGAAAAATCTATTTAAAAGATTATATTTTGGATTTTGAAAATATTGAAGATATCGAATATATTATTAGTGCTTCTTTAATGAAATTTAACACAATTGATTTTAATGAATATTCTAAGTTATCCAATTTAAAATATGAAGAAGCAATTAAAATATTAAATTTATTGAATTTTGATAATGTATCAATTATTAAAACAATAAAATAGAAACTTTATGTTTCTATTTTATTTTATATATGTTATAATTTATATTAGAATAATAAGGAGTTTATATGTTTGGTAAAATTATTTCAATAATAGATGATACTGTTGTAATTGAAAACGCTTCAAAAAAAGTTGAAGCTTCTTTAGTTGGAATGCATTTAGTATTTGAAAATCAACATAAAATTGTATGTGAAATAATATCTATTACAGAAGATGAAATATGTCTTATAATGGTTGGTGAATTTATTGATAATGTTTTCAATAGTGGAATAGTTCACAAACCAAGCAATGACTCTAGAGTTAGAATGGTATCAAAAGAAGAGGTTGTGGCTTTACTTGGTAATCAAAGTGTGGATACAATTGATTCACTATATATAGGTAAGTCTATAAATTATGAAGGATTTAATGTATCTGCTAATTTAGATGCTTTCTTTTCTAACCATTTTGCTATTATTGGTAATACTGGAAGTGGAAAAAGTTGTAGTGTTGCTAGAGTATTTCAAAATTTATTTTATAGAAGAGAATATGTTCCTAAAAATGCAAATATAGTTTTATTTGATGTTTATGGTGAATATAAACCGGCTCTTGATATGATAAGTAAAACTCCTATTTGTAGGTGTAAACAATTAACTACTAATACAATTAATAGTGAAAACGAACTAGTAAAAATACCAATATATTTTTTGGATGTAGATGATTTAGCATTATTATTAAATGCTGATACTTCATCCCAGATTCCAATAATAGAAAAGGCTTTAATGTATGTATATTTATTTACTGAGAAAGAAGAAGATGTTATAGCACATAAAAATAATATTATTGCTAAAGCAATCATGGATATATTAACTAGTGGAAAAGTTTCTTCTCAGATAAGAGATCAAGTTGTAGCTGTATTATCAACGTTTTTTACTAAAGATATTAATTTAGAAAGTAAAATAGTACAACCTGGTTATGTAAGAACATTAAGACAATGCTTGAATGTGGATCAATCTGGCAAAATTAATACTATGCAGTTAGTAATTGAATTTCTAGAGCCATTTATAAATGAAGATTTACATTTAAATTCTTCTATGAAAGCTAAAAAATATACATTAAAAGATTTATATAATGCATTTGAGTTTGCTTTAATAAGTGAAGGTGTATTAAAAAGTGATAAAGTATATGATATAAATAATGTATTAAAAGTTAGATTAGATGCTTTAATAAATAGTCCTGCTGCTAAATATTTTGAATATGATGAATATATTACAAAAGAAAATTATATTAAAAAACTATTTACTTATAAAACTGGAGAAAAAGCTCAAATAGTTAATTTTAACTTAAATTATATAGATGAAAGATTTGCCAAAACATTAACTAAAATATATTCTAAACTTTTCTTAGATTATTCTATATTATTAAATAATAGAGGGGAATTTCCAATTCAAATAGTATTAGAAGAGGCACATAGATATGTTCAAAATGATAATGATATTAATGTAATTGGATATAATATATTTGATAGAATTACAAAGGAAGGAAGAAAATATGGGATAGTTCTTGGGCTAATTACTCAAAGGCCTAGTGAACTATCAAATACTGCTTTAAGCCAATGCTCTAATTATTTAGTATTAAGAATGTTCCATCCAGAAGATTTAAAGATAATAAAAAGTATTTCTCATAGTGTAGCTTTGGCAGATATAGAAAAGTTAAAAACATTACGTCCAGGTGTTGCATTCTGTTTTGGAAATGCATTTAATATTCCTGCATTTGCCAAGATAGACAAACCAAATCCAACACCAGATTCGAATAATGCACATATACAGAAAATATGGTTTCAAAAATAAAAACAATTGATTTAATCAATTGTTTTATTCTTTTATAATTATTTAATTATATATGGATCTTCTTTTGTTCCACTTCCACTTGCAAAGAAAGATTTACTATTTAGGTATGCAGTTAAATATAAATAATATTCATTTTTAGCTTTTGCATATTTATATGAAGATCCATCAAATGATAACACATCATATGTGGATTCTGGGTTTTTATTTAATGTCCATTCATTTTTTTGGCTAGTATATAAGAAATTATAATTTGTACAAGAATAATCTTCTAATTTTTTACAATTCTCATCTAAACTTGCTCTTAAATATTCATATGGATATAAAAGACCAAAATTATATTCTTTTTCAGATAATGTAGAACATTCAGCACTTCCATCTTTAGAAGTATCGTTTAAACTTCTAGCACCAACACATAATTTTTTAGCAACAATTTTATTTCTATAAACTTCAGATAATACAGAATTTCTATTTGCTAATGTTTCTAATGTTTCTTTTATTCTACTAACTTCAAATGTATTATATCCATAATATTGATTAGCGTTTGAATTGTATCTATCATCCCAACTATATTGACTATTAGTGGGATATTCTTTTCTAATTCTTATTGTATTATCTGGTTCAATACTAATTATTCTCCAAACATTATCTACTTCATTGCTATTTCTTTCAATTTTACCTAATTTAATATAGTTATTAACCATATCTCCTTTAAAATAATAACCCATTTTTTCATCATAATATAATCCATTTCCTGATGTTACTACATTGTTAGGATCAGTAATAACTTTATAAAGTTCTATAGTTTGATATTTATCCTTACAATTTAAATAAGGAGTATAAGTATAAATGTTTGATTTGTTAGTGACTATAACATGAGCACTACAATCGTCTCCATCAGTTAATAATTCATTTAGTGGAACAATTAAATTAGCATCTACCAATGTATTATATGTTAATGTATAATCGCCATCTTCTACAGGTAATTTATCATTGTTCTTTTCGTAATATTTAACTGCAGCTTTTTGTATTAATTCTACTGCTTTTTCATATCCTACATAAGTAGGTTTCTTTTTTGAAAATAACCAAGTTGCTAATAAAATAATAAGTAAAACTCCAACTATAATACTCCCAACAATTATTAATCTTTTAGTACCATTTGATTCTGACATTAATTATCACTTCCTTAAGATAATTATACAATATAACTATGTAATTAACAATTGTTTCTTTTATTAAAATGTCAAAAATTATTATATTTATTATATTCAGTGTTGTGGTTTTTGAGTATATTATGTTAGGTGATTAATATGAAAGAAAAAAATGATTTTCCTATGAAGGAAAAAAACATTGTTTATTTTGATAGTGCAGCGACTACATTTAAGCCTTATAGAGTTATTAATAAAATTAATGAGTATTATTTAAATTATAATGCAAATTCACACAGAGGAGATTATGATATTAGTTTTAAAGTTGATGATGAAATAGATAATACTAGAAATTTAGTTAAAGAGTTTATTAATGCAAAAAGAAAAGAAGAAATAATATTTACTAAAAATACAACCGACTCATTAAATATGATGGTATTTGGATATTTTTTGAATAGCTTGACTGAGGGTGATGAAATCATTTTATCAAGTAGTGAACATGCATCAAATATCTTACCATGGTTAATATTATCAATTAAAAAAAATATTAAGATAGTATTTGTGGATTCTAAAGATGAAAAATTATTTACTGAAGATGTTAAAAGTAAAATAACAAATAAAACTAAGGTTATATCTTTAGCTCAAATTACAAATGTTAGTGGAGATAAAAGAGATATAAAGAGTATATGCAAATTAGCACATAATAAGGGAATATTAGTTGTGGTCGATGCAGCACAAAGTGCACCGCATATAAAAATAGATGTTCAGAATTTAGATGTTGATTTTATGGCATTTTCAGCACACAAAATGTGTGGACCCACTGGAGTAGGTATTTTATATGGAAAATATGATTTATTAAGTAAGATGGTTCCATTTGAATTTGGCGGTGGAATGAATTTAACATATAATGCTTCCTCATTGAAACTATTAGATATTCCATATAGATTTGAAGCCGGCACACTCGATTTAGCATCAATTATTGGATTTAGTGAAGCTATTAACTATTTAAATGAAATAGGTCTTGAAAATATTGAAAAATATGAAAAAGAATTAAAAGAATATTTAATCAACAAATTAGAAAAAATACCTTATATAAAAATATATAATAAAAATTGTGAGGGAAGTACAATAATTATTAATATGGATGGTATTTTATCTGGTGACTTAGGTTTATATTTAAATACTAAAGGTATATGTGTTAGAAGTGGTAAACATTGTGCTAAAATGGGTGATAATAAAGAAGACACTGTTAGAATAAGTTTATACTTTTATAATACATATGATGAAATAGACTATTTGATAAGTGCTTTATCTGATAAAGAAGAAATAAAAAAATTTGCAAAATAAAAAAAATATATATTTTTAAAATATTAACAAAAAAATATATTAAAACTACAATTTTAGTAAAGGGATAATAAATTTTATTGCTTGAAATCAAATATAATTTTTAAATTATATTGATTTGTTTTAAATTTATCTATTTGATATATTCCTTCTTACGAAAGGAGGGATTATATGTTAAATCAAGTTGTTATAGCGGGAAGACTAGTTCGTGATCCTGAAATAGTTATGACAGAAAACAACAAAAAAAGAACTTATATAACAGTTGCTGTTCCAAGATCATATAAAAACATTGATGGTAATTATGAAACTGATTTTATACGTTGTACATTATGGAATGCTATAGCAGAGAATACTTGCGAGTATTGTAAAAAAGGTGATGTTATTGGAGTTAAAGGAAGAATTCAAACATCAAATTATGAAGTAGAAGGTGAGAAAAAATATACAATGGATATTATTGCAGAAAAAGTATCATTTTTAAGTAGTAAAAAAGTAGATGAATAATCTACTTTTTATTATTATTGTTATAGAACATTGACATCATTAGTGAATTATGAATCATTACCATCATTGCAATTAATGCAATTCCTGCGCCGAGTATCCATAAAGCTCCATATAATTCATTAACTTCTTCAAATAGTGATTCAATAAAATATATTAAAAACATAATACAGCATATAAGTGATATAGCACCAACAAATTTAATAAATAATAATGATTGTCTACCATAAATGGAATTTTCAAATTTACTATTCATTTCTTTTAGTTCTTTAATTTCCTCTTTACTAAATTTAATTTTTTTCATAACATCTCTCCTTATTTTTATTATGTCATAAGCAATAAATAATATAGAAAAAATTTATTGATATGTTAAAAAATTGACACCATATTTCATAAATGTTATTCTTAATATAGAGATAATAAATTGGAGGAAAATATATGGAAAATGATAGTATTTTATTCGATTTAGAGACAAATCAAAAATTAGAAGGCAATTATTTTATATGTCCAAGTATATTAGTTAATATTATTAACACTTTAATGCAAAGTGGTTATAAAATTAATGATGTTTAGTTAAAAGATGTTAATACTTTATATTTAAAAGATTATGGTGTGAATGTTAGTATAAATCAAGGACAAGATATAAATAAATTAATTGAAATGATTTTATCTGAAGGTAAAACTAAAGGCGAATATAGAAGAATTAGTTATACTGGATTAGATAGTATAAAATATGACAGTTTTACACCTTCTAATATTATTAAAATAGAGTTTTCTAAAAAATATATTGAACTAGATAGTTTAATGGTGCCAATAATTAGCGTTTTAAGAGAAAAGGGATATGTTACACGTGGTTGTTGCTCAGGACACCATGATAAAATATATGTCCAAGATACTGGATTAATGCCAAATGAAGATGATCCATATTTTTTAAAAGATATAATTACTTGGATAGTATTTTCAATTAAAGATCCACTACCAGTTCCTCCTCAAGGAGTAGATAGTTCTACTTTTTCAGATTTTTACAGAATATCATATGATAATAAGATAAAATATCCTAATGGTATATATAAACCAATAGAGGTTATTAAATCAGAAACTGAATCATCAAACTTAGCACTGTTAGAGTGGGCTAAGTCATTACCTTATGTTAATGATATTCAAAAATTATAATATTGAGTTCTAGTATAAAAAAATATATAATTATAGTAGGTGATAATATGAAGAAAAAGAATAGTGAAAAAAGTAATAAGCCAATTGATGTACATGATAGAAAAAGCACAATATTAATAATTAGTAGTTTATCTATCTTGGCACTACTCATTATGCTTATTATATTTTATGGAAATTATTATTATAGGTATGAATATATTCTTTCATGTGTTCATATTATAGGGCCTTATTGTGAATGTGAATGTATTTATGATGTTAATCAAAATATAATAATTTCAATATACAAAATCGCTGTAATAAGTTCATATGTTATTATGTTTATAGGATTTTTATTTAATGCTATTATTATATTTTTAAAAAATACTACCAAATCTCTAAAAATATTATCAATATTATCTACGATTATATATTCAATAATGATATATAGATTTATTATGTTATTGTTAGCAAAATAGTAAATTGAAAGTGATAGGTGGTATTAGTGAAAGCAATAGAAATAATTTGTAAGAAGAATCTAAAAGAGAAATTATCATATGATGAAATAAAATATATGGTAAATAATTATGTAAAAAATAAAATATCAGATCATACTATGAGTGAATTTTTATGGGCTATTTATTATAATGGGCTTAGTATGGATGAAACATATTATTTGACAGATGTAATGATTAAAAGTGGGGAAGTTATAGATTTATCTTCTCTAAATAAAAAAGTTGTTGATAAACATTCAACTGGTGGTGTAGGAGATAAAATCACCTTAATTGTTTCTCCTATAGTTGCTTCTTCTGGAATATGTGTTCCTAAAATGAGTGGTAGGAGTTTAGGACTTACTGGTGGAACAGTTGATAAACTAGAAAGCATTACTGGGTATAAATTAAAAATTTCTAAAAAAGACTTTTTGAATGAACTTGATAAAGTTGGATGTGCAGTTATAAGTCAAAGTGAGTCTATAGCAGTTGCAGATAAAAAAATATATGCATTAAGAGATGAAATTGGTGCAGTAGATTCAATTCCTTTAATAGCAAGTTCAATTATGTCTAAAAAGATAGCTAGTGGTAGTGATATAATTGTAATTGATTTAAAAGTTGGCAAAGGCGCTTTTATGAAAAACATAAAAGATGCTACCAAACTTGCAAAAACAATGGTTAACATTGGTAAATATTATAATAAAAAAGTAATTTGTACATTAAGTGATATGAATACTCCTCTTGGAAGAAATATAGGTAATTCTTTAGAAGTAAAAGAAGCAATTGATTTTTTTGATAAAAAATATGATAAGAGATTATATGAATTAGTAGTATATATATCTAGTTTAATGATTAGTGCTGCTAAAGGAATATCACAAAGAAAAGCAAAATCATTAGTAATTAATTTAATTGAAAGTGGTCATGCTAAAAATAAATTTAGAGAATGGATTAGATATCAAGGAGGAGATTTAAGCAAGTTAAAAGACAAATGTAAAAAATATATAGTTGTATCTCCAATAAATGGTTATGTTAATGCAATAGATTCACTTTCTATAGCAAAATTAGTATATGATTTAGGTGCAGGAAGGCACAAAAAAACTGATAATATTGATTATGCAGTAGGGGTGACTTTAAATAAAACTATTGGTGAAAAAGTAATTAAAGGGGATATATTAGGTGTTATATACTATAATAAAAAACTAGAAAATATGGAACAAAAGTTTATTGATTCATATCGAATTGATAGAAAAAAAAGGAATGTTAAAAAGATAATAATTAAAACTATAAAATAGAATAGTTATTAAAAACTAGTAAATAATATTAATATGAAAAAAATATTATTTACTTTTTTTATATTGGTTGAATTTGTTAATGTTTATGCTATAGAAGATATTAAAATAAATGGTAAATCATTAATTCCATATTTTGATAATAATACTAAAAAATATAATTATTATACAGATGATGATAATGTAATAATAAATGTTAAACATAATAAAGAAGAAAAAATATTAGGCGATGGTAGTTTCAAACTACACGATGGATTGAATGAGCTTATAATAAATTCTGATACCAATGGTGAATTCATTATAAATATTTATAAAAATTATGTTAAATCAAAGGGTGAAAAAGGCTTATTAAAAAATTTAAATATACTCGGATATAATATTAATTTTGATAAAAATAAATATGAGTATGACATTGATATAACTAAAGATGAGCCACTAACAATTAATTATGAACTATCAGATTTATCATCGTATGTTGAGATTATTGGAAATGGTAATTTTAATAAAACTAAAAACACTATTACTATCAATGTTGATAATATTAATAAATATACAATAAATGTATATAAAACCAGTTTAGTTTCTAATGAAATCGATAATAATAACATATCTGAAAAAGAAATGAGTTATACTCAAAAAGAAATAGTTAAAATTATTATAATAACTATTTCTTGTATATTAGTATTTTTATTGTATTATATGTTGTTTATTAAAAAACTATTTTGAATATTTGACTAAATATTCTTCATATGTACTACCATCTAGATAAACTCTAGTAGCAAGATCAACACCTAAATATCTATAATGCCATGGTTCAAATCCATAACCAGTAATAAATTCTTTTCCTTGTGGATATCTTTCAATAAAACCATATTTATATGCATTTTCTTTTAACCAGGCATATTCTTTAGTTTTTTCAAAATGTGCTTTTGAAGAAGCCATATTTATATCTAAAGCTAGACCTAGTTGATGTTCAGAATGTCCTGGTTTAGCAGAGTAAATAAGTGCATGATCAAGTCCATCATTTTTTACTGAGTTATTAAATAAACTTGCTTGAGTAGTTTCTGTTCTATATCCAGATACTATTAGTAGTTTTATACCATCTTCTAATGCTGCATCTGCCATTTCATAAAATGCATCCGCTGCGACTTTTCTTAATTGATACTTATAATTAGATCCACGATATTTAGTGTCTATTTCAACTAAATCATCAGGAACAAAATTACTAGGTAACTTGTAATATTTATTTACTATACAATCAATATCATAATAATTAGTTATTTCTGTTATTTCTGTATAAAATTCCTTATCTAATCCAATCTCAACATATAAAACAACATTATCAAAAGAATAATCACTATTATTTTGATGATAATTTTCATATCTTTCTATGTTACTTGTTTTAAAATATGGTGAAGCTAAATAATTAGCTAAATTATCATATTTTTTTGTCAATAAATACTTTTTGGCATCACTTAAACTTACTTTAGATTCAATAGTTTTAATTTCATCAATGGTATATCCTAGTAACAGTAAATCTTCTTTGTATGCATATTCTTCCTTAGTTTTATCCTTTCCTTCATTAACAATAGTAGGATTATCATCATTGTGAATTATATAATCTACATACATATAAATTCCTACACCTATAAAAATAGATACAATCGCAATCATAAATATAACTAAATATCTTTTCATTTAACCACCTTTTTTCTAATTAAATTATACAATATAAATTATTAATTATATTAAATTTTATTTATGTTTACATAAATAATTCAAATTTTTTACATAAAAAAAAGAAACTTTATAATTTTAATAGTTTCTTTAATTTATCATCTTTTTTATATATAAATTTAACTAAATAATAAGAAATTAATGCAAGTAAAATACCACTTATAAAATCTACAAATACGTGTTGTTTAACAAATAATGTTGCGGCCATAATTAATAATGAAATACAAACAGTAGAAATCTTAGTTATTATATGAAAATCTTTATTTTCTAATACATATGTAATAAATAACATACTTACAGCGCAATGTAATGATGGAAAACAATTTGCTATAGGAGTATCAATATCAAATATTATTTTTGTTATAAAAGTTATAATATTTGTTGATTCTACAAGTGGTCTATCTACTGTTGTTGGAAAACATATAAATATTATATTAGCTATCACTGTACATATAGTATAACTATATATATATTTAACAAAAGAATCTTTATTTTTTTTGTATAGTATGTATGGTATTAAAAATATAAGAATATACCATATAGAATATGGAATAATAAACCAAATATTAAATTTTATTACTTTGTCTATAGCATTTCCAATTAAATATGGTTCTCCTTGTAATGATCTTGATATTAAGTAGCATATAGATTGAAATGCTATTAAAATAATTGTCATAATTATTGGTTTAAATTTAATTTTTTTCATATATATCACATTATTATTATACAATTTATACATTAAAAATACTAGAAAAATATATGATAATAGTTTATAATGTATGCGAGGTGAAATCTATGGCAAAACAAACAATATGCTTAGTTGGTAGACCTAATACTGGAAAAAGTACATTATTTAATAGAATAGTTGGTAAAAAAGTTGCTATTATTGAAGATGCTCCTGGTGTCACTAGGGATAGAATATATAGTAAAGCAATGTATAAAGATATACCATTTTATTTAATTGATACTGGTGGAATAGATTTATCAAATGGTGATTTTAATGATGAAATAAGAATGCAAGTTGAAATAGGTATTGATGAAGCAGATACTATTGTTTTTGTTGTAGATGCAAAAGATGGACTTACTACAAGTGATTTATTAATACGCGATATGTTAAAAAAACAAAATAAAAGAGTTATTGTAGCAATTAATAAAGTAGATAGTAATTTATCCAGTGATAATTTATATGAATTTTATTCATTAGGTTTTGATGATTATGTTAATATTTCTGCTGAACATGGTAGAGGAGTAAATGATCTTTTAAAACTAGTTACTCAAAACTATGAAGAAGGTTTTGAAGAGGAAGATGATAATATTAAAATATCTGTTATTGGAAGGCCTAATGTAGGTAAAAGTAGTTTAGTAAATGCGCTTTTAAATGAAGAAAGAGTAATAGTAAGTCCACTAGCAGGAACTACAAGAGATGCTATTGATACTAAGTTTGTATATAATAAAGAGGAATATACGCTCATAGATACTGCTGGTTTACGTAAAAAAGGAAAAATATTTGAGAGTGTTGAAAAGTATAGTTTATTAAGAAGTATGAAAGCAATTGATAGAAGCGATGTTTGTTTATTGGTATTAGATGCATCTACTGGAATAGTAGAGCATGATAAACATATTGCTGGTTATGCTCTTGAAGCTGGAAAACCAGTTGTTATAGTAGTTAATAAATGGGATACAGTTTTAGAAAAAGATGAAAGTATGAAAGAATGGAAAAAAGATATTAAAAGCAATTTTCAATTTATGGATTATGCTAAAATTGTATTCTTGAGTGCTCAAACTAAAAAAAGAATTCATACTCTTATGCCAGAAGTATTAATATCATATAATAATTCAATTAAGGAAGTTAAAACAAATATTATTAATGGTATTATTAGAGATGCATTTATTGAAACACCTCCCGCATCATTTAAAGGTAAAAAATTAAAAGTATATTTCACTCACCAATCCGGAATAAAACCTCCTAGATTTGATATAGAAGTTAATTCAAAAGGATTAGTTCATTTTAGTTACTATAGATATCTAGAAAATAAAATACGTGAAAATATTGATTTTAGTGGGACGCCAATAATACTTCAATTTAAGAATAAAGGGGAACAAGAATTATAGTAATAAACATTTAAATTATGATGCTTAAATGTTTTAAATTGACTGATAATTCTTATTATGTTATTATAAACCTCAATTAGTAAAAGTGGTGATATTATGGATTTATCAAAATTAGTTAATGATAATGGCGTTTATTTATATCAAGATGATAATTTTAATACAATAAATATTCTATTAACTTTTTTATCAGAGAATGGTCCCAAGCAAGAGGCAATTAATTATTTACTATGCCAATACTTATTAAAATCTAATAAAAAGTATTCAAAAGAAAAGAATGAAATAAATAGAAAAATAAGAGAACTTTATTCATTAGAAATATATTTTTCGCCTCAAAAAATAGGGGATACAAATAATATTATAATGTATTTAGATATGATAGCACCAGAAGTTGTAGGAGAAGAATACTCAGGTGCAGTTTTTGAATTTTTGAAAAACATTTTATTATATCCAGATTTTACTGATGAAGAAGAGTTAGAAAATATTAAAAGAACTTATTTATCAAGTAAAGCAAATGATTTATCAAATATAAATAAAAAATCCACGAAGTTATTTTATCAGAATACTTTTCTATCTGAAGATGATGAGTATTTTACTTCTACTGATTTAGATTATTTTTCTAATATCATTAATTCAATTACATTAAAAGATTTAGAAGATGCGTATAATCATATAATAAATGAAAGTTCTTTTTATAGGGGTTTAGTTTTCGGAAAAATATCTTTAGATGAATTTAAATCTTTTAGAAAGCATATTCCATATAAAACTAATAAAGAAAGTATTAATTATTCAAAAAAATGTGAAATTATTGAAGGTGATAAAGAAATATCTGATAAGGATACTAATGAATCTATAATATATGTTACATATAAAATAAATCATTTAAGCAATGATATGATTTCATTATTAAATGGTATATTCAATGCTACTAATGGCTTATGTTATCAAATATTAAGGGAAAAATATGGACTTGTATATTCGGCAGGTGTAAATATTCTTTGCTATAGGGATGCTATTACTTTTAAAGCCAAAATAGATAAAAATAACAAACAAAAAACATTAGATGCAATAGAGGAAATAATATCTATAGTGACTGATAAAGTAAAATTAAAGCCTTTTTTAGATTATGTAAAACAATATCATAAAAATGATTTTAATATGATAAGTGAAAAAAAGAGTGAAATGTTTGATGAAATAGATGACTATATAAGAGGAATTGGAACTGGATATGATAAATATATTGAAAGAATAGATTCGTATACTGAAGATGATGTAATTGAATATACTAGAAGTTTAAAAAGAATGAATGTGTTTATGTATAAGGGGGATAAAGATGAGTAATTATAAAAAAATAATATTAAATAATGGTATTCCCTTATACTTATATAGCAATAAATCATTTAAACAAGTATTCGTAAATTATTTAGTTAGATATGGTTCTAGTGGTAAATGGTTTAATTTTGAATTAGATGGAAAAAAACATACAGTTGGTTCTGGATATGCTCATTATTTAGAACATTTACTTGTAGAACATTCAAAGCATGGAAATATTTATACTGGCTTTGATAAAAAAAATTATGATTCAAATGCATATACATCTCTTGGACACACTTCATATCATTTTTGTGGTAATAAAGATATTAAAGAATCTATCAAAGAATTGATAGAAGCAATAGATTGTCCGGTATTTGATAAAAAAGATGTTGATAAAACAAGACATGCTATAGAAGAGGAAGCTTCTACTAAATTAGATAGGTATGATATTACTGCTGTTAATTTAGTAGAACAAAATTTATATTCTGGGTTTGATACTTACGATTATACGTTATCAAGCATAGGGAATAGAAGAACAACTAGAAGTATTACTACTGATAATTTATATACTTGCTATGATGCGTTTTATGCAGATGAAAATAAGGCATTGGTAGTGGTAGGGAATATTGATGAAGAAGAGTTAGTTGATTATTTGAATGATATATATTCTAATATAGCAAAACATAAAAGTAGGGTCGTTTTACCTAAAATAGACTTTGATCCATTAAGAAAATCACACGATGAAATAAGGAAAAATATTGGTGTAGATATTAATAGTATGGGGATTAAAATAAGACAACCAGAAGGTGTGTCTAAAATAGAATTATATCATTCAGTTGATTTTATTCATGATTATTTACTTAGTGATGAAAATGAATTTTATAATAATCTAAAAAGAAAAAAACTAATTGATAATTTATACTATAATTATTTATCATGGACTGATAATTACATTAACTTTATTCATAGTTTTATATCAAATAATCCTGAAACTTATTATTCAGAATTGTTAGAGAAAATTAATAAAAGAGATATAAAACCTGAAGATTTTGAATTAATTAGAAAAAGTGTTATAGCACAAGAGGTTAGAATTCTTGATGAAAGGTATGAAATTCCATATGATTTTGGGAATAGGGTTATATATACTGAAGATTATTCAGATATCGAATTTTTAAAAAAATTTACTTATGAAAGATTTATGGAAATAATAAGTAAATTAGAATTTGATAGATATACAACAGCAAGAGTAAGAAGCCTCAAAAAATAGAAAGAATAATATTTTTATAAAAAAATAAACTTAATGTGAAGAAAGATATTGACATTAAGTTTTTTTAATGTTATCATTATGTAGATTTGTGGTTTTCCCTTGGGAAAACTTATAAAAATAATGATTTTGATACACCTGGAAATGTGTATTAAGAAAGGAGAAAAATTTATGCCTACAATTAATCAATTAGTTAGAAAAAGTAGACACGATAAAGTGAGAAAAAGTAAATCACCAGTTTTAGGTTTTAGATTTAATAGTATTGCTAAGAAGCAAACAGTTAAGTTTTCACCACAAAAGCAAGGAGTTTGTACTCGTGTTGGTACGATGACACCTAAGAAACCAAACTCTGCGTTACGTAAGTATGCGCGTGTTC
>JAEEGL010760534.1_pt1 | contig 31726 bp, 23 predicted proteins | sample 9134231 | NCBI WGS metagenome assembly JAEEGL01 (sample SAMN16246548, study PRJNA631951) | gut metagenome | biome: gut microbiome; feature: rumen; material: fiber-attached | host: Bos | place: Iran: Karaj | collected 2018-10 | reverse complement strand
GGACTGCCTTCGGTACTATGACACCGCGCGCTATGACAACAGGGGGCACTTCCGGCTGAAGGCCTTCATGGCCGCGCTCGGACTGATCTTCATCCAGAACGGGTACAGCCGGTACTGCATCGATATGGAGGTGAACGACCTCTCGGTGCTCCCCTTTCCCGTCCCCAAGGCCGTGGAGGTAAGAAGGGAGGATCTTGCGGCAAAACTCACCCCGGACGACAGGGAGCGGCTGACCAGGCTCTTCATCGCCAACAGGGGAGAGCTTGACGCAAAACTTGACGCCGCTGCAGGAGACGGAAGGCCGACGGTACTGGTACTCACGGAGCCGCTCTGCGGCCTGGAGACCAGGAAGAGGCTCTTTGCCGATCTCATCCGGGAGAACGGAACCGTGGACGGCCGGGAGGGGCTCATCGTCATCAAACCCCATCCGAGGGACGTGCTCGAGTACGCTCCGCTGTTCCCCGGCGCGGTGGTGCTGGACAAGTTTTTCCCGATGGAGATCCTGAACTTCATCGACGGCCTTATGTTCGACCGGGTGGTGACGGTCTACACCGTCCCGTCCTCACTGCACTGCGTGAAGGAGGCCGTCTATCTGGGCGACGATTTCATGGACCGCTATGAAGCGCCGGAGATCCACCGGCAGAATGAGCAGGTGTGATATACTACATATATGCTGAACAACCTTCGTAAACTTAGTCTTATCCTGGATTCAAGGCAGAAGCGCCACACCGTGGTGCTTCTTGTTATGATGCTGGTCGGAGCCCTGCTGGAGACCCTCGGTATCGCGATGGTCGTCCCGGTGATGATGGCAGTGGTCAATCCCGACGCCATCGGGAACAACCAGTACCATATGGGCGATATCTACAACATGCTGGGAATGCAGAGCACAAGACAGTTCGCCCAGGCGATGATGATCGGCATCGTGCTTGTCTTCGCCGTCAAGAATATCTTCCTCTTCATCGAGAACAAGGCGCTCCTGAAGTTTATCTACACCAACCAGTTCGCGACGTCGAACCGGATGATGATCAACTTCATGAAGCGGCCCTACGAGTATTATCTCAACGCCGACACCTCCATTATCCAGAGGAACATCACTTCCGACATCAACAACGTCTATGCCCTGGTGCTCACCATACTTCAGCTGATTTCCGAGATTATCGTGTTCGTCTGCCTCGTCGGCGTGCTTCTCGCAGTGGACGCGCAGATGATCCTGACGATCGCCGCGCTGCTCGTCGTCGTGCTCGCCGTCATCAAGTGGGTGATCAAGCCCGTGATGACGAAGGCGGGGCAGGACAACCAGGATTACTACAGCGGCCTGTACAAGTGGATAGACCAGTCCGTCATGGGCATCAAGGAGATCAAGGTAGCCGCAAAGGAAAACTATTTCATCACCGAGTACGCGAAGTGCGGGGCGGGCTACGTGAATGCGGTGCAGAAGTACAACCTCTTCAACGCGACGCCGAGACTGCTGATCGAGACCGTGACCATAGCCGGGCTGGTGTTCTACATGCTGATCCAGATCGGAACCTACGGCGTGGATCCCTCGGCGCTGATGTCGCAGCTGTCGGTATTTGCCGCTGCTGCCGCGAGGCTTCTGCCCTCGGCCAACCGCATCAACAATTACCTGACAAGCATCGCCTACTTCGAGCCATTCCTCAATAATGTGAGCGACAACCTGCAGCAGGATATCCACGACTCCTCCATCGACTACGACGCGGAAACCTATAAGGCCAGCGTCACGGCGGAGAAGCTCCCCGTGACGAAGAGCATCGCCGTCCGGGATATTACCTATCATTACCCCGGCTCGGAGGCGTATATTTTCAAGAACGCGTCTGCCGAGTTTCCCGTCGGGCGGTCCATCGGCATCGTAGGCTCCTCCGGCGCGGGAAAGACCACCATCGTGGACATCATGCTCGGGCTGCTTAAGCCGGAAGGGGGAGAGATCCTCGCTGACGGCGTAAACGTCATGGATCACTACCAGGGGTGGCTTAAGAATATCGGATACATTCCCCAGACGATCTTCATGCTGGACACCACGATCCGGAGGAACGTCGCCTTCGGCGTTCCGGACAGCGAGATTGACGACGCGAAGGTCTGGGCGGCTCTTAAGGAGGCCAGGCTGGACGAGCATGTGAAGTCTCTTCCCGAGGGGCTGGATACGGAGATCGGAGAGCGGGGAATCCGCCTGTCCGGAGGACAGAGGCAGCGTATCGGCATCGCGAGAGCGCTGTTCGAGGATCCGGAGGTGCTGATTCTCGACGAGGCCACATCGGCGCTGGACGGGGAGACCGAGGCGGCGATCATGGAGTCCATCAATCTCCTGCACGGGAGGAAGACGCTGATCATTATCGCCCACAGGCTTCAGACCATAGAGAAGTGCGATATTGTGTACCGGGTGAAGGACGAGAAGATCGTTCCGGAGAGAGAAGAGAGCAATGCCTGAGCGGGATACTAAAATCACGACAAACGGCATAGCGGAAGAACTGCCCGGGCAGCGGGCGGAGGCGGCAGGGGACAGGGCGCCCCGGGCGGCCTCCTTTGAGTTAATGCGCATTGTGCTGATGCTCATGATCGTCACGCTGCACTACCTTTACCAGGGAGGGTTCCTTCTGGGCGGGGGCAGCCCGGACGATGCGGCTTCCCACATCGGAAACGCGGCAGAGTCGCTCTGCATCGGCGCAGTCAATACCTTCGTGCTGCTCAGCGGCTACTTCCTCTCCTGCAAGAAGACGGACTTAAGGAGGGCGGGAAACTTCTATCTCACGGTGTGGACCTATTCCATGGCGGTCCCGCTGATCCTCGGAATTCTCGGTGTGCCCGTGCTGGAGGAGGGAATCTACAGCGCGGCGAGGTACGTCCTCCCGGTGCTCTCCGAGCACTACTGGTTTGCCTCGGCCTACTTCATTCTGCTTGTTCTCTCGCCTCTTCTCAATGCGGCGGCGGACCGGGCGGACCGGAAGACCCTGATCGGAACGACAGCGGCGCTGCTCGTGCTCTTCTCCGCGGTGAAGAGCGTCTGCCCCGTCAGGCTTCCCCTGGACAGATTCGGCTATGATTTCGGATGGTTTATCGTCCTGTATCTCACCGGCGGGCTGATCCGGCGTTATCCGGATCTGGTGCCGGGAGGAAAGCGCGCCGCCCTCGGGCTGTATCTCGGGAGCGGAGCGGGAATCGCCGTGCTCGGGGAACTGCTTTACCTTATCCATGAGAGGACGGGGGCGCTGGACTACTACATGAACGTCCCCTTCCACTATAACTTCATTCTTGCTTATACCGAGGCGGTGGGGCTGTTCCTTGTGTTCCGCGGCCTGGAGATTCCCGAGGGGAGAACGGCCGGGACTGCGCGGCGGATCGGGCCTCTGGTCTTCGGGGTTTATCTCCTCCACGCGGGAAGTGTCCTCTTTGACCGCTGGTATCCGGCACTCTGTGCCGTGATCGGAAAGGCGCCGAGGAGTCCGCTTTTCCTTATTCATCTTGCGGCTTGCGTTCTTATCGTTTTCGCGGCGGGCATCGCCGCGGAGTCTTTCCGGAGGAAGCTTTTTGCCCGGGGCGGGACGCGCCTGCTCTTCCCCGCGGTACTGCTTCTCTGGCCGCTCACGGGAACCGCCCAGGGGGTGAATCTTGCCGACCCGACCTACAGCCTGGCCAATTACCTTTATCCCCGCACCGGGGGATCCTGGTTCTACGCGACCTATCTTGCCAACCGGCTCGGAATGGCGTTTACGGCGGTCAGCCGGCGGATGCCGGGGGGATACAGCTTAAGGAACATGAACCTCCTCTGCAGCCTCGTGGTCAGCGCTACGGCGCTTGTCTGCTTCTTTGCCCTGAAGAAGGTGCTGGATGCGCGGGCAGTCTTCGCGGGGCTTATGCTCGCGGTATCCTTTGCGTGGTGTCCCGCGGTGATCCTGTACAATACCCTGACCTATCTGGTTTTTGCCGCCGGCGTCCTGGTGCTTTATTATGCGGCGGTTAAGGACAGCGGGCGGGCTTATCTCCTTGCCGGCGCACTTCTGGGGCTCAACGTCACCGTGCGCTTCTCGAACCTTTTCGAGTGCCTGGTGATCCTGGCCCTCTGGTGGTATCTCGCCGTGAAGAAAACCCCGTTTTCCAGGGCGCTCGGAATCACGTCAAGATGCGTCGGCGGGTATCTCGCCGGCTTCGCGGTGCCGGCGGCGGCATCCATGCTGCGATACGGCGCGGGCGGATATGCCGCGATGATTCCGTCGCTCCTCGGGATGTCGGGTGAGGCGTCGGACTACTCCCTCGCCTCGATGCTCGCCGATACCGCCCGGGCGTGGTTTTCCGCGGGGAAGTGGTTTGTGCTGATCCTGATCCCTGTTCTCGCCGGCGCCGCGGCGATCGGAGCCGCAGACAGCTGCTTTGCGGGAAGCGCTTCGGGAAAACCGGGTCAGCAGGGGAAGAAGAACCGTATGCCGGGGCTTATCCTCCGGGCCGGATATATCGCGGGCATTGCGGTGCTTTTCCGCTTCCTGTACGGAAGAGGAATGTTCACCCTGAATTATCAGGACTACTGGTGCATGTTCAGCTTCGGCATGCTGTTCGCCATCATCGCGGTTTTCGTCCTTGCGGCAGCGATGACGGGAAGGCACGGGGAGACGGATGCCGAGAGGCTCCTCGCCGCGCTCTCGCTCATGATCCTCCTCCTCTCGCCGCTCGGGTCGAACAACTACACCTTCCCGATGCTGAATAACCTCTATATTCCGGCGCCCTTTGTGCTGCATCTGCTTGTGCGGTATTATACTCTGATAAGGTCCAGGGCTTCTTCGGAAGGGACAGCGGGAAAAGGCGGGAGAAAACAGCCTGAGTCTGTCCGGATTCCGCAGGAGGCATACGGCGGCCTGAAGTTTGCGGTGTCCGCAATGACAGCGGCGCTTATCGCCGCGGCATTCGTGCAGAGCGCCCTGTTCCACATAAGTTTTTCCTTCGGGGACGGCACGGACGGAACAGCGAGGTCCGCCGTGATAAGGGACATCCCGTTCCTTGAGGAGATGCACACCACGCCGGAGAACGCGGCGAAGATCCGGGCACTGGGAGAAGTTCTTCCGGAGGAGGGAACGGTCCTTGCGTACGGCAATCTCCCGGGCATAGCGGCGGTCTTCGGGCTGGAGCCGGCGCTGGACAACGCGTGGCCGGACCTGAAGAGTTTCGGCTCGGCAGAGTTTATCGGAAATATGGACAGGCTGGAGCGCTCGGGCGTGCGCCCGGTCATTGTTCTCGGGCCGCTCACCGAACCGGATACCCCGGCGGAGGCGGCAAAGCGGGAGAGACTGGAGCGCTTTATGGATGCAAACGGGTATAATGAGGTTTACGACGGATACGGGACGTCGGTGTGGAAATAATTCCCGGAATGTACTGCGGATGCAGTCGTTACAAATAGCGCCGGCGGTGTTGAAGCGCCGGGCGCCGTTTTTCATGAGGTATAAGCATGATTCCTTTTAATATTCCCCCCTTCGCGGGGCCGGAGATCGAGTATCTTACGAAGGCCTGCGCGAAGAATCACAAGATCAGCGGCGACGGAGAGTTCACGAAGAGGGTGAGCCGGTATTTCGAGGAGACGACGGGCACGGCGAAGTGCCTGCTTACGACCTCCTGCACCCACGCGCTGGAGATGGCCGCTCACCTGACGGGGATCAAGCCGGGGGAGGAGGTAATCCTTCCCTCCTTCAATTTCGTTTCCTCCGCCGACGCCTTCGTCCTTCGGGGTGCGGTGCCTGTTTTCACCGACATCCGGCCGGATACCATGAATATCGACGAGAAGCTGATCGAGGACGCCGTCACCGAGAAGACCAGGGCGATTGTCGTGGTGCACTACGCCGGTGTAGGCTGCGAGATGGACACCATCATGGAGATCGCGAAGAGGCACGGGCTCTTCGTCATCGAGGATGCGGCGCAGGGCGTGATGGCCTCCTACAAGGGCAGGGCGCTCGGAACCATCGGGGACTACGGGACCTACAGCTTCCATGAGACCAAGAATTACAGCATGGGCGAGGGGGGAGCGATCCTTATCAAGGACAGCGCCGATATCGAGCGCGCGGAGATCCTCAGAGAGAAAGGAACCAACCGGAGCAAGTTCTACCGCGGCCAGATCGACAAGTACAGCTGGGTGGACTACGGTTCGTCCTTCCTTCCCAGCGAGCTGAATGCCGCGTACCTTGCCGCGCAGCTGGACAAGGCGGAGGAGATCTACGGAGCCAGGATGGCGCGCTGGAACGAGTACCGCGAGCTCCTCAAGCCCCTTGAGGACAGCGGGCGCATCGAGCTCATGCATGTCCCGGAGGAGTGCAGCCACAACGCTCACATCTTTTATATCAAGTGCAGGGATCTGGAGGAGAGAACCGCCCTCATCAGTTATCTGGCAGAGAGGGATATCATGGCTGTCTTCCACTACGTGCCGCTTCACAGTGCCGAGGCGGGGAGGAAGTTCGGCCGGTTCCACGGGACGGACCGCTTCACCACCTCCGAGAGCGACCGGCTCTTAAGGCTTCCCATGTTCCATCAGCTCACCGCGGACAATGTTGAGTACATCGCCGGGCAGATCAGACATTTCTATGAGCAGAATTAAGCGGTATAAAAACCTGCTGATTCCCGCAGCGGCAGTCCTCGTATGGGGACTGCTCGGCTTTTTCTTTGACTTCTACTTCGACCTGAACGACGATTCGGTCATGAAGGACATCCTTTCCGGACGCTATTCCGGCGTGCCTGAGGGAAGGGCGGTGCAGACGCTGTATCCCCTGGGAGCCGTGATTGCCGGCCTGTACAGGGTGCTTCCCGGGGATGTCTACGGCGCGGTGCTCCTTGTCCTTCAGGCGCTTGCCGGAGTGCTCTGTGTGACGGCGCTTACCCGGCGGGTATGGCGGAACGGAAGCGGGGAGGAGTCTCCGGCCGTCGCCCGGCAGGGAGGAGAAGAGTGCGTCCCGGCCGGTATCGCGGAAGCGGTCTGCGCGGGACTTCTCTTTATTGTTCCCCTTTTCCGCTATCTTATTTTCGTCCAGTATACGATGACCGTGGCGATGCTTATGGCCGCCGCCGGCGCGCTGATGTCCTCCGCGGACTACGGGGAGGAAAAAGGCGGCATTGTGCGGAAATGCCTTCTTCCCGCCGCGGTATTTGCCGCAGCATACCTTCTCCGGACCGAGATGGCCCTTCTGCTTCTTCCTCTTGCCGGCACCGGGTTCATCCTGCGCCTTGTCCGGCAGGGACGCTTCGGGAACGACCGGAGGAAGACCGCACGGGAGGCCGCCCTGGTCATCGCGCTCGCCGCGGCGGTGATTGCCGCCGGGGAGGGCGCGGACCGTCTCGCGCTGAGCTCGCCGGAATGGCGCTCGTTCAGAACTTTTTTCGACGCGAGGACGGAGCTTTACGATTTTGTCGGCTGCCCGTCGGAGTACATGGCCTTCGAGGGCAATGAGGAGTTTTACTCCGGGATCGGAATGGACAGGGAAGAGGTTGCCCTCCTGGAGAACTACAACTTTGCCCTGGATGACGGCATCGACGCAGGGAAAATGAGCGCCGCGGCGGCACATGCCGCGGAGAATAAAAAAGAAGCCCTCTCCCTGGAGGGGGAACTCCGGCGTGCTTTCTGGGAGTACAGGCATTCCCTCGCCGGCGGCGCGGACGCGGCCTTCGCCGTGCTTACCGCCGCCGCGTATCTGGTGTTTCTCGTTGCAGCAGGCGGGAGCGCCGCGGGGAGATTCGTCCAGGCCGCGATCCTTTTCGCGGTCCGCACCGGGCTCTGGATGTTCATTCTGTACCGGGGACGGGCACCCGAGAGAATCACCTTCGGCCTGTGGATCACCGAGCTGATGGTGCTCTTTTCCCTCACGGCGGCGGACCCTCCGGGGGAGAGATCCTGGAGAAGACCTGCCGCCGCCGCGGTGACGGGAGTGATTCTTCTGCTTATTCTGCCCGGGCGGGTCCGGGAGGCTGCCGCGGAGTACGGAAGCCGGGAGGAGACGAACCGCGCCCGGACTGCCTATGAGGCGTACTGCGATGCGCACCCGGAGGGCTTCTATATCACTGACGTCTATTCCACGGTGGACTTCTCGGAGAAGATGTTCGCCGCCGGCGGAGGGGAAGAGACTGCGCCCGCCAACAGGGATCTCGCGGGAGGGTGGCTTGCCTTCTCCCCGCTGCAGAGGAAGAAACTTGACGCGCTTGGGCTTCCGGGGAGCTTAAGAGAGGCACTGCTTGACGGAAATGATGTATACTTTGTCGTGGAATCCGGGGGCGACGTCTCATTCCTTCCCGGAGAGCCCGCTCTCACCGATACGATAGGGGAGTTTTTTGATGTCTATTCCTGCAGACCGGAAAAACAGTGATATTGCGGTATGTCTCCGCCCGATGCGGGAGGAGGACTGCGGAATGGTCGTCCGGTGGCGCAACCAGGACAGGGTCCGGATGAACCACGTGTACAGGGAATACCTCTCGGAGGAAGAGGAGAGGGAGTATTTCAGGAACAAGGTGATCCCCGGGGAATATATCCACCTCATCGCCTGCTCGGACGACGAAGACCGCACGCCCTTCGGATGCGTGATCTACCATGATTACGACAGGGAAGCGAAATCCGTCGAGGGAGGCCTCTTTATCGGCGAGGAGTTCGCCCTTGGGAGGGGGCTCGGCCCGAGGATGCTCGAGCTCGGCGCAGACCGCGTGCGGGAAATCCTGGATATACGCACGGTGACCGCAAAAGTTTTTGAGGATAACCTGGCTTCACTCGCGGCGCATGCCCGCGCCGGGTACATTCCGTGCGGAAGGCTCGACGGGGTGCGCTGCACGGACGGCGAGGTGAAGCCGATGATTCTGATGGAGAAACGCTGCGATGCTCATTAGTTATGTCATTCCCTGCTACAGGTCGGAGAAGACGCTTCCGGATGTAGTAAGGGAGATCGATGAGAAGATGAAAACTCTCCCGGGGTATACCCACGAGATTATCATGGTCTGCGACGGAAGCCCGGACAATGTCTGGAAGGTTATCTGCGATCTCAGCAGGGAGAAAGCGTCCCGCAGGGGGATACTGTTCTCAAAGAATTTCGGGCAGCACGCGGCGCTGATGGCCGGGATCCGCGCGGCAAAAGGGGAGAGGATCATCTGTCTGGACGACGACGGGCAGACCCCCGCGTCGGAGGCGGACAGGCTCCTTGAAGCCCTGGATAACGGCGCCGACGTGGCCTACGCCCGCTATGCCCACAAGCAGCACTCCCTGTTCCGCAACCTTGGCACGATGATGAACGAGGAGATGGCCTACAGGATGCTCGGCAAGCCGAAGGCCCTTTTTGTCAGCAGCTATTTCGCGATGCGGAGGTTCGTCGCCGACGAGATCATCCGCTATGAAAACTCCTATCCTTATCTCATCGGCCTGGTCTTAAGGACGACCTCGAATATCGTCAACGTCGATGTCAATCACCGCGCGAGGCAGACCGGAAGTTCAGGGTATACTCTGTCAAAACTGATCAGCCTGTGGATGAACGGGTTCACCGCGTTCTCGGTGAAGCCGCTGAGAATAGCGACGCTGGCCGGGACGCTCTCCGCGATCGGGGGTTTTCTCTACGGCATCTACACCATAGTCAAGAAATTCGTCCGGCCGGACGTGCCGGTGGGCTTCTCCGCGCTGATGAGCGCGGTGGTCTTATTCGGCGGGCTTATTCTCCTCATGCTTGGCCTGGTGGGGGAATATGTCGGCCGGACCTATATCTCCGCCAACCGGGCGCCGCAGTATGTCATCCGCGAGAGGACGGAGGATCCGGAATCACCGCAGGAGAAAGAACCTGCGGATGAATCAGGCAGCAGACATTAAGTGAGGCGATGGTGAAAGTATTATCCGGATATACGGTAAAAAAGACATCTGCATATTTCGCCGCCGCTCTTGTCCTCCTTGCAGCGCTCGTTCTCTCTTTCCGGCCCCTAAAGCTCTGGAAGCAGGATTACAGCTTCGGCGTATCCTCGGATGCCGAGGCGACGGACAAGGCCGGCGTCGGTTTTGAGACTTACGATGCCGGTGAGTATTTTGTGGCAAAACTCGGCCACCTGCGCAGCATCGATTTCTACATCCCCTCCTGGAACGAGCTCTACGATTTCTCTTTCCGGCTCTATGAGCTCAGCGATCCCTCATCCCCTGAACTGGTCTATATCCAGGACATCTCCGCCCCGGGCAACACCGAAAACGTTCACCTTGGCGGGGAGTGGAGGTATTCTGTGGCGGGCGAAGCCCCCGACGCAGGGGAGAAGTATCCCTATGTGTCTCCCTACACCTCGAAGGAGGAAGAGAATTTCTACCGGACGGATACCCCTCTCTGGGTCAGGGTGTTTCCCGACACGGATGTCATACCGGGAACGCAGTACATCGCGATGATTCAGAGCCCGAAGGCGTCCTTCGAGATCGGGCTGACCGATGCCCGGCCGGAGGAGGACGGCTTCATCCTCGGGTTCGTAAAGGACGAGGGCATTCCGGGGAAGCATCTCGCGATGCGAGTGAACTACAGGGTTCCCGCGGGCCGGCGCCGCACAGCGGCGGTCCTGGGGATCTGCCTTCTGCTTGCCGCGGCAGCGCTTCTCCCGTTGTTCGTTTATTACCGCAGGCACCCGGAGCGCAACACGCGGGTTACCCTTGCCTCCGCTGTCCGCGCATTCCTTACCCCGCTTATCGTTCTTCCCGCCGCGGCGCTGATCGTCATGATCTGGCCCATGAAGCTTTTTGACCACCGGATCACCGACAATGCTCTCTTTATTGCCGGTGTGCTTATCGCCGCAGGCTACCTTCTGTACGGGCTGTATGCGGGACCGTGGAAAAGGGCCGGAGAGACAGATCCGGACGCCGCAAAAGCCCTTACTCTGAACGAACTGAAGAGCGGAATCCGGACGAAGGAATTCTTCCTTGATCTGTCCGGAGCCGTGTCTGCTCTCCTTGTCGCGCTCTTCATCGGGTTCGGCTGCGAGTACATGAACGGATTCTACGAGATTCAGCACCGGGCCGCGGAGAAGAAGATCGCGGTCACCTTCATTGCGCTCACTGCCGTTCTTGTTCTGTCCGCTGCAGCAAAGAGAGCGGAGCCGGAAGGCTCCGGACGGACCGCGGTTCCGCTTTACCGTCCGGTGTTCCGGATCTCTGCCGTTATCCTGCTCCTTGTCCTTGTCCTCTTCAGGAACGGGAGGATGTGGCCGGCTGCTCTCGCCGGGATGGCGGCTGCCCTCACCGCGGCGCTGTGGGTGAGCCCGCTCAGGGACAGATGGCTTAAGATTGCCGGGGACGGGATCCTTCTTAATTTCGCCGGGATGGTCGGCTACTGCCTGCTTCACCGCTTCTATATGCTTTTCCTCTATACCAGGTACTCCATGGGCTTCCACACGGTCACCGTCACTGCGGAGTATCTGTCCGTCGCGGCGGCGGTCGCGTTCTCCCGGTTCTTCAGGAAGAGGAGCTGGGGGAATGCCGGTTTCGCCGGGACGGTGGGAGTTTACCTTCTCCTGACCATGTCCCGCACGGGAATTGCGGCTGTGCTGCTTCTGGTATTCTGCCTTGTTGTTGCCGTCACGGCGGCGGGAGAGGGGAGTTTTGGCATAAGGATAAGGCGCGCTGCGGCGTCCGCGGCGCTGATCGCCGGCATCACCGTATGCGCGTTTCCCGCTGTATTCTCGCTTCAGCGCATCGTGCCTGTCATCGTGGGGGAGCCTCATCTTTTTGAGACGGAGTGGTACGAAGATGAGGTGCTTCACGGGGAGAACTGGAATTCCCGCTATTTCATCCGGATTGAGCGTTTTTACAGCCTGTTCATGAACCGGGTGCTCGGGCTGCCCGAGAAGCAGTTCGACTATGGCTTCAACGTCTCCTTGTCGCCGGATTCTCCGGACGGCGCCGGAAAGACCGGGATCCCTGCCGCCCGGGAACCGAACGCGGGCCTGGAGGGCATGCCCGCAAAGCCGTTCAGGCTTCCCGGGACCCTGGTGGTCCGCGCCTCCGAACCCGGGGGGATGGACGGCGGGGAAGAGGATTACAGCAACGGCCGCACGGCGATCTGGAGGAGCTATCTTAAGGAGATGAACCTTACCGGGCACGAGGAGATGGGTGTCCCGCTGGAGAACGGAGAGATCGCGGTCCACGCGCACAACAGCTTCATCCAGGCGGCCTACGACTTCGGAATTCCCGCGGGAGTGCTTCTGCTGGTATTCGTGGCGCTTGCTATGGCCGCGTCGCTGATTTATTATAGTAAGGATAGTCAGGACAGCACTGATGCGCTCGTTCCCCTTGCCGCGACGGCAGTTTTTGCCGCTTCCGGCCTGGTGGAGTGGGTGTTTCATACCTGCAACCCCGTAACCATGTTCGCACTTCTCTGCCTCGCAGCGCTTGCCGCCGGCGGAAAAGGGAGCGGAAAGCCGGCGTAGAGGGACGATGTACAAGCGGTTTATCAAGCGATTACTGGATATTGTCTTCTCGCTCTCGATGCTGATTATCCTTAGTCCGCTTCTGGCGGTGCTGATCGTTCTGGTGCGCGTAAGCATAGGCGCCCCGTTTTTCTTCACCCAGGAGAGGCCGGGGTATCAGGAAAAGGTATTCAGGCTCTACAAGTTCCGCACAATGACCGACGCAAGGGACGCCCAGGGAAAGCTGCTGCCCGACAGGGACAGGCTGACAAAGGTCGGGCTGTTCCTCAGGAAGACCAGCCTGGACGAGCTCCCCGAGCTGATCAATATCCTTAAGGGAGAGATGAGTTTTATCGGGCCGAGGCCCCTGTTAAAGGAGTATCTGCCCTGGTACACGGAGCGGGAGAAGCTCCGCCACACCGTGCGGCCCGGCCTGACCGGGCTTGCCCAGGCGAGCGGGAGGAACCTGGTCGACTGGGACAGGCGCTTCGCCCTGGATGTGGAGTACGTGGAAAACCTGACCTTCGCGATGGACGTAAAGGTTCTGAAGATGACCGTAAAACAGGTGCTCGGGCACAGTGAAGACGTGGCAGTGGACACCAACGCAATAGAGGGCAACTTCGCCCGGATCCGGGAGGAGAGGCTTGCCCGGACGGGATCCCTCGAGGAGAAACCGTCGGAAGACTGATGATGAATATACTGATACTCAGCGCCGGAACGCGCTGCAAGATTGTCGATTATTACCGTGAGCTGCTGAAGGGAGAGGGGATGGTCATAGCCACCGACTGCTCCCCGGACGCCCCGGCCCTCTATGTGGCGGACAAGGGGGAGATAGTTCCCCGCATCACCGCGCCGGATTATCTGGAGACCATACTGCAGATCGTCTCGAGATACGACATCAGGGGATGCTTTTCCCTTATCGATCCCGAGCTGTCCCTGCTTGCCAGGGAGCAGGAGCTCTTTAAGGCCCTGGGCTGCACTCCGATGATCTCTCCGTATCCGCTGGTGGAGGAGTGCTTCCACAAGGCGAGAACCGCGGGACTCTTCACGAGAAGCGGGCTTTCGAGCGCGATAAGCTGCAGGAACCTCGCCGAATTCAGCGCGGAACGCGAAGCAGGACGGCTGGACTTCCCGGTATTCGTCAAGCCGGAGGACGGCAGCGCAAGCATGGATATCTGCAGGGTGGATGACGAGGATACGCTCATCAATCTCATCAGCCACGACGACAACCTCATGATCCAGGAGTACATGGACTGCCCGGAGTACGGCGCGGACTGCTACATCGACATGATAAGCGGCAGGCTTGTCTCGGTCTTCCTGAAGAGAAAACTCCGCATGAGGGCGGGCGAGACGGACAAGTCGGTCTCCGTAGCGGATGAGAAGCTCTTCGGCCAGATCGCGGAATTCGTGGAGAAAGCAGGATTCAGGGGACAGATCGACATCGATCTCTTCCGCAGGGACGGCGAGTGGATCTTCTCCGAGATCAATCCAAGGTACGGCGGCGGATATCCGCATGCCTGGGCCTGCGGGGTGGACATGCCCTCGCTTTATCTGAACAACCTTAAGGGAAAGACCAATGATGTCCGTCTGGGCGGCTACCCGGAGGGCATTGTCATGATGAAGTACAGCGAGCTTGCGGTGAGGCGCCTTGACGACGCCGAGTTCGCGGCTCTCCAGGAATAAAACGCAACAGAGGTATTATGTCCAGGATACTTATTCTGGCCAATTCTTCCGCCGGATTTTATGATTTCCGCATAGAGCTGGCCCACGCGATGATGGCCGAAGGCCACAAGGTGATGATCTCCCTTCCGGATACGGTGAAGACCGGACAGATCGCGGAGGAGGGCGTGGAGGTGATTCACACCTCCATCAACCGGCGCGGGATGAACCCCGTGCAGGACGCGGCACTTCTTCGGTCCTACAGGAAGCTCATGCGGGAGAAAAAACCGGATCTTGTGCTCACCTACACGATCAAGCCGAATGTCTACGGCGGGCTGGCCGCGGCGTCGCTCGGAATTCCGTCGGTCGCTTCCGTCACAGGGCTCGGATCCGCATTTCAGCAGCCGGGACTGAAGAGAACACTGGTTACACTTCTCTACCGCGCAGGCCTTAGGAAGGCCCGCTGCGTCTTCTTCCAGAATGCAGAGAATATGGGGATTTTCGACAGCTTCGGCATAAAGGGAGAGTCCTCCCGCCTCGTGCCCGGTTCCGGCGTGGACCTCAATACCCACGGCGCCGAGCCCTATCCGGAGGACGGCCAGGTGCGCTTCCTCTTCGTCGGAAGGATGATGAAGGAGAAGGGGATCGAGGAGTATCTCGCTGCCGCGGCCAAGCTTCATTCCGACCGTGTGGTCTTCCAGACAGTGGGCTACTGCGATGAAGATTACCAGGCACAGCTTGACGCCGCCGAAGCGAGAGGGGAGATAGCGCAGCTCGGATTTCAGACCGAGATGCACAGTTTTTACACCCAGTGCTCCGCAGCGGTGATGCCGACATATCATGAGGGAATGAGCAACGTGCTGATGGAGGCGTCGTCCACCGCGCGGCCGGTGATCGCGAGCAGGATCAGCGGCTGCAGGGAGATCGTGGACGAGGGAAGCACCGGCTTCCTGTTCGAACCGCGGAACGCGGGATCGCTCATTGAAGCGCTGGAGAAATTCATCGCGCTCCCCGTTCCGGAGCGCGCGTCCATGGGCAGGAATGCCCGGGCCAAGATGGAGAGGGAATTCGACCGCCGCACTGTTACGGCGGCCTATATGGAGGAGATACATGGAATTATATGAAAAACTGTTAGCCGGTGAGGCAAAACTGTCCCTGGTCGGGCTGGGCTACGTCGGCATGCCCATCGCCGTGGCCTTCGCGAAGAAGATCAAGGTCGTAGGCTTTGACCTGAACGAGAAGAAGATCGGGCTTTACCGCTCGGGAATCGACCCGACGCTGGAGGTGGGGGACGAGGCGATTAAGAACACCACGGTGGAGTTCACCGCTGATCCCTCCCGCCTCGAGGAGGCTCTCTTCCACATCGTCGCGGTGCCGACCCCGGTGAACCCGGACCATACGCCCGACCTGACCCCGGTGGAGGGCGCGAGCCGCATCCTCGGCCAGCACCTTACCAAGGGAAGCGTGGTTGTCTTCGAATCAACGGTTTATCCCGGGGTGACGGAGGATATCTGCGTGCCGATCCTGGAGAAGGAGTCCGGCTTAAAGTGCGGCACGGATTTCAAGATCGGCTATTCGCCCGAGCGCATCAATCCCGGCGACAAGGTCCACAGGCTGGACAGCATCGTGAAGATTGTCTCCGGCATGGACGAGGAGACGCTGGAGACGGTAGCGAAGGTGTACGAGCTTGTGGTGGATGCCGGCGTTCACCGCGCGGAGTCGATCAAGGTCGCGGAGGCCGCGAAGGTCATTGAGAACAGCCAGCGCGATATCAACATTGCTTTCATGAATGAGCTCTCCATCATTTTCCACCGCATGGGAATCGACACCAAAGCGGTTCTGGAGGCGGCGGGAACCAAGTGGAACTTCCTGAAATTCTCCCCCGGCCTTGTGGGCGGGCACTGCATCGGCGTGGATCCTTACTACCTGACCTACAAGGCGGAGGAACTGGGCTACCACTCCCAGATCATTCTTTCCGGGCGCAGGATCAATGACGACATGGGCAGGTATGTTGCGGAAAGCCTGGTAAAGGAACTGATCCGCTGCGACATTCCCGTGAAAGGGGCAAGAGTCGCGATCCTCGGCTTCACCTTCAAGGAGAACTGCCCGGATACGCGCAACACCAGGGTTATTGATATCTATAACGAGCTCGGAGAGTACGGGATCACCCCCGTGGTCGTCGATCCGAGGGCGGACGCCGGCGAGGCAAAGCGCCTCTACGGCATAGAGTTCGGGAGCATGGACGAAGTAAAGGATATGGATGCGGTGCTCTTCGCCGTGTGTCACCAGGATTTCACGGAGTACACCCCGGACAGCATCCGGCCGATGTTCAACTCCGGAAACAGGACAAAGGTGCTCATCGATCTCAAGGGAATGTATAAGAGGGCGGACTTCCCCGCACCGGAGTGGGATTACTGGCGCCTGTAAGGCAAAGGCGTGCCGCGGCAGGGAATTGTGCGGAAGACCGCGGAATTCCATACTGAACCATACTAAAACAGAACTGCTCCCCGGACCAGGAACCGTCGTCCTGTCCGGGGAGCAGTTTTTCTTTTCCGCGTATTCCTTCCGGATGCTCAGCCGCGCTCTGATCCGCGGTTTGCATACTCCGTGTCCAGCCAGCCGTTGGTCATCTCCGCCCAGCTGTACTGGCTCATGTATTCGCCCCGGTAGTTTGCGGCGCCGGTTTCCCCGGAGAGCCACTGGTAGTAATCACAGTCGATCAGCTCCGGGACGATGCCGATGCGGTTCCACTGGCGGACGACGGCGCTGCCCGCCCCGACGCTGTCCAGCACCTCGATGAGGTCAGTCCGGAGGTTCTTTAAGTAGGAGCGGTGCTGCTCGGGATCGTCGTTCTCCCAGAGGATGGCACAGAGCGCGTCGGTGGCGCAGAGCGCGCCCCTCCGGTCAATAAGGTAGGCAAGCATCTCCCTGGTCTTGTTGTAGCGGAAGCGCAGCGGGGCGTCCCCGGCGAAGACCTCGAAGTTGCCGAAGCACCGGACCTTCAGGACCTTTGCCCTGCCCGCGGCCACCGGCCTCCGGAGGTCGGCGAGCTCTTTCCGGATCTTGTCCGGGGTGACGGGCTTGGTGATATAGCCGCTTGCGTGGAGTGAGAAAGCGTCCCTCGCGTACTCGTCATATCCGGTCGTGAATATGATATTGGTCGAGGGGGAGATCCCGGTGATCTTCTTCGCAAGGGTGAGACCGTTCTCCCCGCTCAGGGAGATGTCGAGAAAAGCAATGTCAAAACTGTTCCTGCCTGCCTCGGCCAGCGCTTCCGCCGCGGTCCGGAATCCTCTTATATCTGCTTCCGGGAGAAGCTTGTGCAGGGTGCGGATCAGGCCGTCGACTGCTACAGATTCATCATCAACGACGAGAATGTTCATGGCATGTTCCTAAAAAAACGCGGCTTCGCCGCTCTTTGCCCGTTAACGCATAAGAACCTGCGCTGCATGTTCTGTTGCGTTACATTATACCTCGGCGGCAGGTATACTATAGATATTTACAGACTTTTTTGCCAAATTTGTACAGAATAAAGAAATTGTATAGTTTATTTGTATAATTGGTCCGGCAGCCATAGATTCAGTTTATCAGCTTATGCGGACGGGGGGTCTCCATGATTACGGAAAGCAAGGCTGTTATTGTCGCCGAATTGTTTGCGTCGATGATCCCGCTTATTCTGATCATCGGATATCTTACGACAGGGGAGAGGAGCCGGCGGGCCCAGCGCGTGTTCTTCTGGCTTTCCGCGATGAATTTCCTCCTTCTTGTCTCGGACATCGCGATGATCGTCCTGTGGGAGCGAAGGATGACCGGCCTGCAGAATGCCATGGCTGTCATCGGATATTTTGCCTACTGGATGGTCCTCGGCCTGTTCTCCTCCTATGTCTACATCGCGGTGAACAGGTATACGGAAACGAAGAACTGGCCTTTCGCCGTCGCCTGGGTGCTGTCCGTAACCGGTATCCTCAGCTGGTCTCTTTCCCTGTTCAACCACACGATTGCCTATTATGACGCGGCCGGCAATTTCATGCGCGGCCCGTATTATATCCTTGGCCAGGTCCCCGGCGTGATGCTCGTTATACTTGTTGCATTGCTTGTTTTCCGCTACAGAAGGGAGCTCGGGCCCGGGGTGAGTTTTTCCCTCTACATCTACATTTTCGTTCCGGCCGTTGCGGCGCTCATAAGATACAGGATCACCACCTTCCCCATTCTCTACATGGCCATGACGATGAGCCTTCTGGTGATCTATGTGAATGTCCATATGAGGCGGGACAGGGAGTTTTACCTTCAGGAGGCGCTTCTTGCGGAAAACCGCATCTCCATCATGCTCTCCCAGGTGCAGCCCCACTTCATCTACAACTGCCTGAACGCGATCTATTATCTCTGCGACAAGGATCCGGAGGAGGCCCAGGAGGCGATCTCCTCCTTCTCTGATTACTTAAGGGGCAACCTGGACAGCTTAAGCCATTCCGGAAACATTCCCTTTGAGAAGGAGATGGAGCATGTTGACTGCTACCTGAGGCTGGAGAAAATGCGCTTCGGGGACGAACTCAGGGTTGAGGAGGATATTGAGGCGGAGGATTTCGAGATCCCCGCGATCACGGTACAGCCGCTCGTGGAGAACGCCGTGAAGCACGGTGTCACCGTGAACGGGGGAGGAACGGTCTATATCGGGACAAGAGAGGAAGGCAGGGAGTACACCATCACCGTCCGGGACGACGGGAAGGGATATGATCCCGTACAAAGGACAGCTGTGGACGGGGACGGACACCGGCATGTCGGGCTGGAGAACGTGAGGGAGAGAATAGAGCGGATGTGCGGAGGTTCACTGGAGATAAGAAGTGCACCGGGCAGGGGGACGGAAGCGGTGATCCACCTGCCGAAGTAAGAGGAACGGCCGGAAAGGACCCGGCGTACCGGGCGGCGCAGGGAGCGCGGCGGCGGTGCGTCGGGTCCTATTCGTCAACGGACCGGGAATATGGTATACTTTTTAAGTTAATATTCTCTTTTGATTAGCAGATATTGTGGTTTCATCTGCGGAAAGGTGCCAGATATGGCGTTCAGGCAGTTACAGTTTCCGGAGGACAGCGTTTTCCTTGTGACAGGCGGTGCGGGATTTATCGGATCGAATCTCTGTGAGGCGATCCTGGAAATGGGATACACGGTGCGGTGCCTCGACAACCTCTCCACGGGACACATCGAGAACATCGAGCCGTTCATGGACAATCCCCGCTTTACCTTCCTTAAGGAGGACATCCGCGATCTCGAGGCCTGCATGAAGGCCTGCGACGGTGTCAGTTACGTCCTCAATGAGGCGGCGTGGGGAAGTGTGCCGCGCAGCATCGAGATGCCTCTTCTCTACGAGGAGATCAACATCCGCGGAACGCTGAACATGATGGAGGCCGCGAGGCAGCAGGGCGTGAAGAAGTTCGTCTATGCCTCCAGCTCCTCGGTGTACGGGGACTCCACGGTGCTCCCGAAGAAGGAGGGAGGGGAGGGAAAACTCCTGTCTCCCTACGCCCTGACCAAGCGCACCGACGAGGAATACGGGCATCTCTACAAGACGCTCTACGGTCTGGACACCTACGGCCTTCGCTATTTCAACGTCTTCGGGCGCAGGCAGGATCCCAACGGAGCTTATGCGGCGGTTATTCCGAAGTTCTTAAAACTTCTCCTCGCCGGAGAGACGCCGACCATCAACGGCGACGGAATGCAGAGCCGTGACTTTACCTATGTCGACAACGTCATCGAGGGGAATCTGCGTGCCTGCCTCGCCCCGTCGGAAGCTGCGGGGGAGGCCTACAACATCGGCGCAGGCGGAAGGGAATACCTGATTGATGTCTACAGGCATCTCTGCGGGGCCCTCGGAATAGAGAGAGAGCCGGTTTACGGGCCGCCCAGGGCGGGAGATATCCGGGATTCCAACGCGGACATCTCCAAGGCGAGGGAGAAGCTCGGCTACGATCCCTCCTACGATTTCCGGGCGGGAATCACCGAGGCAATCGCGTGGTACAGGGCGAACCTTTGACGAAGGGACCGCTTCGCCGGCTGCGGAATAAGCCGCACGGAGGTGTGATATGCATTATCATCTGGTGATATTCGGGGTTAAGGACACCACGGAGGATGTCCTGAGGCATATCACGGGGAAGGGGTACACCGTGGATCTCCTGGTGACCATAGACCCCGAGGTGCTCTCCCATAACCAGGTCTCCGGATTCTCCCCTTTGGGGGAGGCCGCAAAGGAGCTGGGCATCCCGGTCTGGTATACAAAGAGCTACGGCTTCAAGGATGAGCGCAGCGCGGAGTTTTTCGCCGGGAACAGTTTTGACCTCGGTATTACCTCAGGCTGGCAGAGGCTCATCCCTGGGAATGTGCTGGACGCGTTCTCCAAAGGGGTATTCGGGTTCCACGGCAACAGCGGGTATCTTCCCTTCGGAAGGGGACGCTCGCCGCTGAACTGGTCGATCATCCTGGGCGATACCAGGTTCAACCTGAACCTCTTCCGCTACGACGAGGAGGCGGACAGCCCGAATATCTTCGCGACGGAGATGTTCCAGATCACCCCCTATGACGACATCCGAAGCTGCCAGTACAAGAACACCATTATCCAGATGCGGCTGATCGACAGGCTGCTCCTCGCGGATGCGGCCGGGGAGATCACGATCCGCAGGGAATCGAAGGATTTCGATTCCTGGTACGGCAAGCGCACCGCGGAGGACGGGAAGATCGATTTCCACGCGAGGACGAGGGAGATCTACAACCTCATCCGCGGCGTCTCCGCGCCTTTCCCCGGGGCTTTCTGCCATGCGGCGGACCCGGAGGCCGGGGGAGCGGACGCGGCGGGGGAGAAGGTCATCGTCTGGGAGGCGAAGCCCTTTGACGAGGTGATTGACTTCTCGGGGTACGCCCCGGGGGAGATCGTCTGTGTCTTTGACGATAAGCCCATTGTGCGGACGGTGGACGGGTCGCTGCTGATCTCACGCTATGAGAGCCGCCTGACGCTGAAGCCGGGAATGATCCTGGAGTAGAGAGAACGATGATGAGAATTGCCATCCGGATGGATGATATTGCACCGGGAATGGACTGGGCGAAGTTCGGGCGGTTCCGGGCACTCTGCGACAGGTACGGCGTGCGCCCCCTGATCGGGGTGGTCCCCGACAACAGGGACACAGGCCTGGAGATCGATTCTCCGAGGGAGGATTTCTTCGAGACGGTGAAGGAGCTTGTCCGCGGCGGCTGGTCCGTCGCGATGCACGGCTGCCACCATGTCTATACGACAAAGAGCGGCGGGCTTTTCCCCTTAAATCGCCTGTCGGAATTCGCGGGGCTTCCGTATGAGCGCCAGGAGGAGCTGATCCGCCGGGGCAGGGAAATCCTGGAGGACAGGGGAATCGTCACCAGGCTGTTCATGGCCCCCGCCCACAGCTACGACCGGAATACCCTGAAGGCCCTTAAGCAGAACGGCTTTGACCGGATTACGGACGGCTTCGGAGCGGCTCCCTATCTATATGAGGGTATCACCTTCTACCCGATTTCCTTCAGGGCGAAGGATACCCTGTCCTCCGGAAAGGACGGCGTTTCGACGCTCGTGGTGCACACGAACACGATGACGGAGGAGGATTTCCGCCGGTACGGGGAGGAGATTTTCCCTGCGCACCGGATCATATCGTACAGCGAGCTGCTCGCGGAACCTGCGGTGAAGCGCCCGGGAATACTGCGGGCCAAAGAATACGCGATGGCGGAAATAAAGCGCCGCCTGGTACAGGGAAGAGGATGAGCACCGGAAACCTCAGGAGCGGTGAAGCTCCCATCAGAATACTGCATGTTCTGGGCGTCCTGAACATGGGCGGTGCCGAGAGCCGCATCATGGACCTCTACAGGCACATCGACCGCACGAAGGTGCAGTTCGATTTCCTCGTGCACACGGAGGCGTCTCCCGCTTCCCTGCCGGAGGACAGGGAGGCCTCAACCTCCGGGGTGCCGTCCTCGGAGCAGCTCATGGCGGCAAGGAAACCGGATTTCTACGATGAGGAGGTGCTCTCCCTCGGAGGGCGGATCTACGCCCTTCCCCGGTACCGGATGAAGACGGCCGCGGGCTACCGGAAAGCGGTGCGGCAGTTCTTCGCCGCACACGGCGGCTGGGCAGCGGTCGAGGGACACATGACGAGCCTCGCCGCGATCTACCTGCCTGCCGCCAGGAAGAGCGGAATTCCGCACACCATCGCTCACGTCCGAAGCGGGGGCGTCCCCGCGGGAATGAAGGGATACGCGACGAAGTGGATGCGCAGGAAGCTTCCGGAGAGAGCGGACATCCTGCTCAGCTGTGCGAGGGACGCGGGAATCGCAGTCTACGGGAAGAGAGCCGCCGCGGACGGCAGGATAAAGGTGGTTCCCAACGCGATCGACACAGGCTTCTTCGCCTTCTCCGCGGAGAACAGGGCGAGTGTGAGGAAAGAGCTCGGAATCCCGGAGGACGCAGTGCTTATCGGCCACGTCGGGCGTTTTGACCCGATGAAGAATCACCGCTTCCTCATCGAGGTGCTAAAACTCCTCTCCGGCGGGCAGAACACCGCAGGAAGCCCGGAATCTCCGAAGATCATGCTGCTTCTCGTCGGCGCCGGAGATCTCCTTGAGGAGACGAGGAAAAGCGCGGAGAGCGCGGGAATCGCCGACCGGGTGATATTCGCGGGCCAGTGCGGAAGGGAGCGCACCGCCGCTCTGTACCAGGCGATGGATGTCTTCTGCCTTCCCTCGCTCTACGAAGGCCTGCCCGGGACGGTGGTGGAAGCACAGGCCTCGGGGCTGCCCTGTCTCGTCTCCGGAAGGGTGACGGCAGAGGTGCTGATGACGCCCGGTGCGGAGCGTCTTCCCATAGAGGATCCCGCGGTCTGGGCGGACAGGATCCGGAGGATGAAGCCGCTTCCCGGGCGGGAGGAGCTCTCCGGGGAATACCGGGAGATGCTGAAGAGGGAAGGCTACGATATCCGGGAGCAGGCGGAGAGGATGCTCTCCTTCTACCTTGGCCTCGACCGCAGGAAACTGCTCCTGGTCTCGCCGATGCTGCACCAGGGAGGCTTCGAGCGCATCTGCGTGAGGACTGCGGGACTTCTCGCGCCGCACGCGGAGGTTACGACGGCGATTTTCGACGACGCAGACATCGCCTATGACATCTCCGGACTGACTATTGTCAACCTGAACCTCCCGGCGAGGAACAGCGCCCCGGGGAAGGCCGTCAATCTTGCAAGGCGCATTCTTGCGCTAAGGGCGCTGAAGAAGCGGCTGGGCACAGACGTTACTTACAGCTTCGGCCAGACGGCCAACCTGGTGAACTGCAATGCCGGGACCGGGGACACGGTGATCTGCGGCCTGCGGAGCTACCTCGATTTCGACAATCCGGAGAAGATCCGGATGTTCTGCAGGAAGGCCGGCCTCATCGCCTGCTGCAGCCGCGGAATGGAGGAAAGGATCCGGGAGGAGTATCACTGCAGCCGGACCTTCACTCTCTGGAACCCGGTAAACGTCCCGGAGGATGACGGAACGGGATATGACCGGAAAGACGGGCTGGATGAGTTCATCGCTTCCCACGGGCAGCTGGTGATGAGCATGGGAAGGCAGGACGACGTCAAGGGCTTCTGGCACCTGGTCAAGGCCTTCTCGCTTCTTTGCGGGCAGCAGCGGGACGAAGAGGAGCTTCCTCCCGGCCTTATCATCATGGGCGACGGGGACTGGGAGGAATACCGCGGGCTTTCCCGCAGGCTCGGCGTTTCGGAGCACACCTTCTTTCCCGGTGTGATGAAGGCGCCTTTCCCGCTCTTAAAGAGGGCGTCGATGTATGTCCTCAGCTCCATCCACGAGGGGTTCCCGAACGCCCTCGTGGAGGCGATGGCTCTCGGTGTTCCGGTGATTGCGGCGGACTGCACAACGGGTCCGGCGGAGATCCTTTCCGTCCCGGAGGGGAAGAGCAAGGAGGAAAGGCCGGGAGTGCTCATCCCGCCCCTCTCCGGAGAAAAGGACCTGACGGAGAAGATCCCGGAGGAGGACAGGGAGCTCGCCCGCACGATGGCGCGGCTAATCGCCGACAGCGCATACGCGGCTGCGCTCTCTGCGCGGGGAAGAGCCCGCGCGGCGGAGTTCACGGATGAGGCGTATGTCCTTAACTGCAGGAAGTATTTCGGATTATGAAGTCGATCGCATTTCACTTAAACTGCCTGGAGCAGGGCGGGGCGGAGCGGGTGGTGTCCAATCTCGCCGACGCCTTTGCCGCGGAGGGCTACAAGGTTTATATCGCCACGGAGTGGTACGGGGAGAACGAGTTTTCCGTGGACGAAAGAGTCGAGAGGGTTCACGTCGGCCTGAAGCCGGAGGATGAGGGGAAGAACAGGGCGGCCAAATTCCTTCTGCGGATTAAGTACCTGAAGCAGTTCATGAAGGAGAAGAAGCCGGACGTCCTGGTCGCCTTCGCCCAGAGAGCCAACTACCGCGCGCTGATGGCCTGCCCGGGGACCGGCGTCCCCGTCGTGATCTCGGTGCGGACGGACCCGGTGGGACACTACGACGCCCTCACGGACAGGATACAGATCCCGCTGCTCTTCCCCAGAGCTGCCGGCGCGGTTTTCCAGACCTCGGTGCAGAGAAGTTTTTTCAAGCCGTACCTTCAGGAGAATTCGACCATCATCCTGAACCCCGTAAACCCCAAATACATCGGCAGGCCCTCCGGGGTTAAGGAGAACAGCGTTGTGCAGTCCGCGAGGCTGGTGGATTTCAAGAACCAGGCCATGCTGCTTGACGCGTTCTTCATGGTCCATGAGAGGCATCCGGAGTACATCCTCAGGATTTACGGTCCCGATTCCGGCGACGGGACGAAGGAAGCGCTGGAGCAAAAAATCGCGGAGCACGGCGCATCCTCGTATGTCTTCCTCATGGGGGGAAGCGATTCTCTGGAGGAGGAGCTGGTAAAGGGCAGGATCTATGCCTTCTCCTCCGACTGGGAGGGACTTCCCAATGCGCTGATCGAGGCCATGGCCCTCGGCCTTCCCGTTGCCGCGACGGACTGCCCCTGCGGCGGCCCCGCCGAGATCATAAGGAGCGCGGTGCCGGAGGGCCCGGTGCCGGAGACTCGCTTCCGCTATCCCGGCACCTACGACAATTATTCGGGACGGGGGGCAAAACTTAACCTCTCCCACAGGGAGGAACTGGCCGGGAAGGCCTGGCCGGAGGGAAACCGCGAACTGGACGGGGAAAACGGAATTCTCGTTCCCGTCGCCAACCCGGAGGCAATGGCGGAGGCGATCCTGTGCCTTATCGAGAATCCGGAGCTTGCGGAAAGGCTTGGAAGGGCAGCGGCGGGCATCGCGGAAAGAGTGAATGCCCGGGCGGTTTTCACCCGGTGGAGAGATTATCTGGAGACGGTGACCGGACGGAATTAGGTGCGGACTATGTGCGGCATTTGCGGATATTTCAGCAGAAAAAGAATATCGGAGGACGAGCTCCGGGCGATGAACGATACCATGGTTCACCGCGGGCCGGACGACAGCGGGACTTTGTTCTTCCCTGCGGGAGACGGGTATACGGCGGGACTCGCGCACAGGAGGCTCTCCATCATCGACCTGTCCCCCCTGGGACACCAGCCGATGTGCTCGGCGGACGGGCGGCTCGCGGTAGTTTTCAACGGGGAGATCTACAACTATCCGGAGCTCCGGGAGGAGCTTAAGGACTACCCGTACCGGGGAAGCTCGGACACGGAGGTCATCCTCGCCGCGTGGCTTAAGTGGGGAGAGAACGCGCTTCCGCGCCTGAACGGCATGTTCGCCTTCGCGCTCTTTGACCGGGAGGAGGAAAAACTTTTCCTCGTCCGCGACAGGATAGGCAAGAAGCCCCTCTACTACTGGTACGACGGGGAGGGCATTGTTTTTGCATCGGAGTTAAAGCCCATCCTTGCATGCCCCGGCTTCGAGAAGAAGGTCCGGAGGGACGTGCTCTCCAGGTACCTCTTCCAGCAGTACATCAACGCGCCCGACACCATCTTCGAGGATGTCCATAAGCTTGACCCGGGCGCGGTGCTCGTCTTTGACCCTGCAAAGGCGGGGCCGGAGCGGGTTTCCGTACGGAAGTACTGGGATTTAAAGGAGGTCTACCACCGGGAGAGTTCCGGTATGGTCAGGGATTACGGGGAGGCGAAGGCCGGGCTTAAGGAGAGGCTCGTTAAGGCTGTCCGGGAGCGCATGATCGCGGATGTTCCTCTGGGAAGCTTCCTCTCGGGAGGCTACGATTCCTCGCTCATCTCCGCCATCGCGCAGTCGGTCTCGGAGAAGCCGCTGAAGACCTTCTCCATCGGCTTCGAGGAGAAGCAGTTCGACGAGGCGGGCTACGCAAGGGAGGTGGCCAGGCATCTGGGAACCGACCACACGGAAATGTACATAAACGAGCAGCAGATGTTCGACCTTGTGGACAGCATTCCGAAGTACTTCGACGAGCCCTTCGCCGATTCCTCCCAGATTCCGACGATGCTGGTGTCCATGCTCGCGAGGCAGCGCGTGACCGTTGCCCTGTCCGGAGACGGAGGGGACGAGTTTTACTGCGGATACAGCATCTATGAGAACGTAAGGCAGGCGCAGCTTCTCGATGCCGCAGGAGCCGCGGCCCATCTTGCGGGGCGCCTTCCGCTGGGAAGGGGAAGGACGCTGGAGGACCGCTATCCCTTCCGTGTGCGCGTGATCGCGGCGAACCGGGATCCGGAGACCAAAACGCAGTTCGGCGCCGGAAGCTACGTGAATATCGCGGAGCGCTTCCCGCTCCGCAGGGAGGGGGAAACCTGGCTCCCCACCGGATATCCGGTGGAGTCGTCGTACGGCGTAAAGGACTGGCAGGTGCGCCGGATGCTTCTCGACATGGAGTACTACCTGCCCGGGGACATCCTCTGCAAGGTGGACCGGGCGTCCATGAAGTACTCCCTGGAGACCCGCTGTCCCATCCTGGACAGGGATGTGATGGAGTACTCCTTCCGCATCCCGCACTCCTTCAAGTACAGAAAGGGGGAGAAAAAGGCCATCCTCAAGGACATCGCGTACGACTACGTCCCAAGGCAGCTTCTGGAGAGACCGAAGACAGGCTTCGGCGTGCCGCTCGACAAATGGCTGAGGGGACCGCTAAGGCAGCAGCTTGAGGACTATTCCGCCCGGGATTATCTCGTGTCCCAGGGGCTCTTCGATGCGGATTACGTCTCCTCATTTGTGGAGAACTACCTCCGGACCGGAGACGGCGGTCCCGCGACGGGGGCCAATTACTCCAAGATGTGCTGGTCCTTCCTGGTATTCCAGCAGTGGTACGGCACATATATGCGTTAGAACTGACCCGGCGGAAGGATCGCCGGAGAATGCGCCGCGGAAGGCGCGGGGAAGGAAATGCACATGTTTTCATACGACGACTACAGGGAAATCATCCGGTTAATCAAGGAGAGCGGGAGGCAGGCAACCTATGCCGAGGCGCTGGGGCGGGACCGCTTCATCATCATGCGCCACGACGTCGAGTACTCCGTTGACCGTGCGCTTGCCCTGTCCAAGGTTGAGGAGAGCATGGACTTCACCTCGGCGTACTTCTTCCAGTGGACGAACAACTCCTACAATATCCTGTCGAGGAAAAACCGGGACATCCTCACGGAGATGCACGAGAGAGGGCACGAGATCGGCCTGCACTTCGCCCTGAACGGCATCACGGACATGGGCATGGTGCGGAAGCAGATAGAGAGGGAGATCGACATGCTCTCGGAGATGCTGGGTTTTGAGATTACCTCCTTCTCCATTCACCGCCCCTCGCCCGCGGTGCTCGCCGAAAACATCCATCTTCCGGGAATACTGAACGCCTACCAGGACGATTTCTTCCACTTTGACCCGAAGGCGGGCGAAAACTCCGAGCTCCGGGTCAAGTATCTCTCGGATGCCAACCATATCTGGCGCTACGGCTATCCCGACGCCGAGACCCTCGCCGCGCACGACAAGGTACAGATCCTTGTGCACCCCTTCGGCTGGACGAGGAAGGGATATGACAACGAGAACAACTACCGCACGCTGATCGATGAGAAGTACACGGAAATGATCGACTCCATCGACCGCGAGTGCAAGGACTTCGCCGCGCTCCGGCCGGCATTCGAGACGGTGCCGGGGGAGCTCAGAAGGGCGCTTTCGGAAGCGGGGAATAAAGACAGATAATGGCAAAACTTGCGATTTTCAACAGCTCGCTTCACCGCGGGGGATCCGAGAGGGAGGCGGTCAATATCGCGGGATGCTTCCTCGATGCGGGGCATGAGGTGGTATTTGTCACCCAGCACCCTGAGGGGGAGGGGGAGTATCCTCTGCCTCCCGGGGCAAGGCGCGTCGTATCCGAGAGGGAGGAACCCTTCGGAAGCAGCATGGCGGAGCGTATTGCCGGTTTTTCCGACAGATTCTTCCGGTTGCGAAGGATCTGGAAGCAGGAGAGGCCGGATGTGATTCTCTCTTTCATCGGGAAGAACAATGTGATGGCGGTAATCACCTCGCTCGGCCTTGGGATTCCTGCCGCGGTGCACGTGCAGGGCGAGGCGAGGTACGAGTACCCTGAGGGACTGGAGAGGCGGGCGGCTTTCCTCGCCTTCCGTTTTGCGGCGGGAATCGCGCTCCAGACGGGGCGCTCGAAGAACTTCTTCCCGGAGGCCCTGCGGAAGAAGTGCGAGGTGCTTCCGAACATTCTCTCGAAAGAGTTCGCGGAGTACGCCGGGGTGCCGAGACTTCCCGTCATTCTCACGGCGGGCAGGATGGACGCGAACAAGAACCACGCAATGCTGATCCGGGCTTTCGGGAGAATATCGGACCGCTTCCCCGGCCACACGCTCACCATCCTCGGGGACGGTCCCGAGAGGGAAAACCTGCTTAATCTTGCGAAGGAGCTCGGGATCGGGGACCGGGTGTCCCTGCCGGGCAGCGTATCCGATGTGATCTCGTATATGAGGAAGGCGCAGGTCTTCGTCCTCACCTCGGATTCCGAGGGACTGCCCAACGTGCTTCTGGAGGCCATGTCCCAGGCCCTGCCCGTGATCTCCACGGATACCCCCTCCGGAGGACCGGCAGAGATCACCTCGGACGGAAAGTACGGAAAGCTCATCCCCGTCGGCGGCGAGGACGCGCTTGTCGATGCCCTCCTGGAGATGCTGTCCGACCCGGAGGGATGCCGAAGGGCCGGGGAGCAGGCGAGAGAGGCGGTCGGGCGCTTCATGCCGGACCGCGCGGAAGAGTCCTGGCGGGAGTACCTCCTTCAGTTCGTCCGGGCATAATAATCCGGCGATACCTGTCCCGCGGCCAAGCTTAAGACGATTAATAGCTCATGACGATAAAACAGCTGCTTAAATCCATAGTGTTTCTTGTCCTGTTCGGCTTCCTCTCCCTGTCGTTAACCTACTGCTTAAGGACCAACGGCTCCGTGAAGGACAGGATGGCCGGCTTCTACGCGGAGAAGAAGAACACGCTGGACGCGGTGATCATCGGCTCCAGTCCGGTTTTCCCCTACTATATCGGGCCGAAGATGTTCGCCGACGAGGGCATTGTCTGCTACCCGGTCTCGACGAACCTGCAGCGCCCTGCCGCACAGCGGTACCTCACGGAGGAGGTGCTCTCAAGGCAGGCGCCGGAGCTGTTTATTTATGAGGTCAGGATGTATACGGGCAGGGAGGAGTATCTCCTCGAGAACATGGCCTACACCCGGGGAGTTACCGACAACATGCAGTATTCGGTAAACCGGCTTAAGACCATCGACGCGCTTCTGGACCAGTCCGGACTGGAGTACGTCTCCGCGGACAGCGACGTGAAGAAGTACACCTACTGGTTCGACCTGTTCAAGTACCACTCCAATTACCGCTCCCTGTATCTCTTCAGCCAGTGGAAGACCTGGCGCTTCTCGGTGCCCGATCCGCTGAAGGGCTACCAGGGGATGAGCACGGTGGCGCCCTGCACTTTTGCGGATGTCTCCGGCGTGACGGAGACGGAGCCTATTCCCGCCGTGCAGGAGAAGCGGCTTGGCGAGCTTCTGGATTACCTCAGGGACAGGGGACAGGACGCCCTGTTCGTCGTCTCTCCCTTTAACGCCTCGGAGGACGAGATGAAGATGTTCAACTACATCGGCGAAATCGTGCGGGGGAAGGGATATGCCTTCCTAAACATGAACACGGAGATGGCGGCGATCGGACTGGATCCCGGGACGGATTTCGGCGATTACGGCACCCATGTGAACGCAAAGGGCGCGGAAAAGGTCACCGCGTACTTCGCGCGCTTCCTGAAGGAGAACTTCGATCTCCCCGACCGCAGGGGGGACAGCACCTATGCCTCCTGGCAGCAGTCCGCGGAGTACTGGAAAGCGGAGCATGAGAGGATGCTCGCCGAAATCGCGGCCCATATCGAGGAGGGGAGCTTCGCGGAGAAGGACGCGGAAGCCGAGTGACGTCCGGAAGAACTTAAGCGGGAGAGGAAAATGATGGAAAAGGCAAGGAAGAAGCTGCTGATCATTACGACCTGGAGCGGTTTTTTTGCGACAAAGCTTGTGGGGACCGCAGCGGACAACACCCGGACTACCATGGATACCTCAAGGCTTAAGGAGCTCTTTGAGAAGGAAGGGTTTCAGGTCACGGTGACGGACATCGCGAGGCTCGACACCGGCGCGGATTACACGGGAGTTCTGGCCGTCTACTGCTCCAGCGAGGACAACGGCGCCTTTTACAGGGGCTACATCGGCGATGCCCTCGTCGCGCTCATGGAGCGCGGGGCGGTGCTCATCCCCTCCTATCAGTGGTTCCGCGCGCACAGCAACAAGGTCCTTCAGGAGATGCTGAGGCGCTCCTTCAAGGATGAGAGGCTGCGCGTCCCCTCGTCGCACTGGATCGGGGATCTGAAGGAGCTGGACAGCGTGCTTCCCGGGATCAGCTACCCCGCGGTGGTGAAGCTCTCCGGCGGCTCCGGGAGCCGCGGCGTCGCAATGGCGGAGAGCGAGGCGGAGCTCCGGAAGCTGGCCGCGAGGATGATGGACCACCACTACCGGGACTGCGAGGACACGCTCTATCTGGAGAGCGGCCTCATGGCAAAGCGGATACTCCGGAGGGTCACCGGAAGGCGCGTCGGAGAGGAGACCATCCTTCCGCACATGGAGACCAACAAGGTGGTTATCCAGGAGTTCATACCGGGCCTCTCCGGGGACTACAAGGTGCTGTACTTCCTTGGGAGGTATTACTGTCTCAGCAGGAAGAACCGGGAGGACGACTTCCGCGCCAGCGGGAGCGGCCGCTTCAGCTACCCTGAGGACCTGGACGAAATCACCGGAGTGCTGGATCTCGCGGAGGCCGCAGCGGCCGAGATCGGGATGCCGATGATGTCGCTCGATATCGGAAAGAGCCCGGAGGGGGTATTCCTGATCGAGTTCCAGTGTGTCTTTTTCGGCCCGTATACGCTGCAGTTCGCGCCTTTCTACTGCTCGAGGAAGAACGGGGCCTGGACGAAGACGGAAGGGACCTTTGATCTGGAGGAGGAGTACGTCCGGGCGGTGAGCGGATACGTCGAATCCAGGCAGTGAGTTGTCCCCGGTACTTCCGGGGACGCTCCCGCTCTGGTCTCCGGCGCAGCGGCACATAGGCGGGCAAAGAACGCCCGCCAAGTGCCGGCGCCTCGACAAGCCCCGGAAG
>JAEEGL016881762.1_pt1 | contig 31728 bp, 29 predicted proteins | sample 9134231 | NCBI WGS metagenome assembly JAEEGL01 (sample SAMN16246548, study PRJNA631951) | gut metagenome | biome: gut microbiome; feature: rumen; material: fiber-attached | host: Bos | place: Iran: Karaj | collected 2018-10 | reverse complement strand
TTCCCGGGTCATAAGAGCGATGCCGGCGCCCTCCCCGATATTGATGCCGTCCCGCTCCCGGTGAAAGGGCCGGGTACGCTGCAAAGACAGAGCTCCCAGAGCATAGAATCCCGAAATGCTGATGGCGCTGAGAGAATCCGCGCCTCCGGCAATAACCGCATCGCAGATCCCGGCCTTAAGAAGATCCCGGGCGCTGATAAGGGCCCGGGAGGAGGAGGAGCAGGCCGTGGCCACGGTGTAGCAGGGGCCCTTAGCCCCCAGAAAGCGGCCGATAAAGGCAGACACATTGCCCACCTCGTAGGAAAGAGAGCTGAATTTCACCGGCCTTCCGGCGGCCATATCAGCCCGGCCCGCCTTTTCCACATCGCTGATGGCCGAGGTGGAGGTACCCAGCACCACGCCGATGCGGGAGGCCCCGTAACGCCGGAACGCCGTATCCGTGAGATCCCGGATCTGATTAAGGCAATGCATGAGAAGAAGGCTGTTCCGGCAGTCAGGCTCTTCAGGAGAGTCCAAAGGAAAGGAGATCTCCCCGAAATCAGCGGCCAGATCTCCGGGAAGATAGCCCTTAAGTCTTGTGAAACCGGGAGCGCGGTTATCTCTGAGAGACCTTTCCGCTTCCTCCCGATCCCGCCCCAGAGCCGAAATAGCAGTAAGACCGTTTAGATAAATCATCCGCGCTCATCCCTGTGAAATCAATTCCCGCTTTCCGCCATTTACACCGCAGCTACACCGCATTCCCCTGCTGCTCCGCTCCTTCCTCCGCCGGTTCCTGATAGCTGAGCAAAAGCGCCAGAACAAACACCGCCAGAAGGCCCAGAGCCAGCGCGCTCCCGAAGGCGGCCATGGCCCGGGTGCCTGAAAACGCCAAAGCCCCGAAGGCGGCCTCGGTGGTAAGCCAGGAAGCCAGAAGCGCCCGCCGCCGTTCCCGGATGGCGGCGGGAGAGGCCGAATGCATAAAGATGCAGTAATCTGCCCCCAGCCCCAGAATCATAAAAAGAGCCAGCACGGAAAAAAGGCAGAAATAGCCTCCGGAAAGGAACCACGCCGCTATCAGCCCTCCGGAAAGTCCGCCCAGCACCGGAATCAGAAAACCGGTAACCACTCTCCGGCCCATAAAAAACGTGAGAACGGTCAGCGCAACCAGAAACGCCCCCAGCAAAACCCGGGTCAATTGTATCCTAAAATCCCGAAAAGCATTATTCCACTCTGTCTTTTTATCTAGTCGTTTCACATTTCCCCGGGCCAGAAGCTCCCTCTCGAGAACAGGCCTGATTTCAGGATCGCCTGATGTGCGCAAAAGCGCGGCATCAGCGGGGAACAGCCGGGAAAACACTGCGGGAATTACAGGATCTCCCGGCGCGGCAGCAAGCTCCGCCGCAATATCGGAAGCAGTCTCCAGAGGGATCCCCTGCTCGCTGTAGGCTTCAAGAAGCGCCGGAAGGGCCGCCCGGTACCTCAGAATGCTCTCTTCCGCAGTGCTCCGGGAGGGCACGGCAGCGCAGGGGAAAAGCGCGGCTTTTTTGAGATCCTGAGGCAGACTGTCCCGGATCTCCTCGCAGGTCTCCAGAGCCGCTTCGAGATCCCTGCCGCTTATAAGGTACCAGGACACCTCCCCGGAATGCACCATAAGCTCCCTTATCTGACTGTCCATCTCCGTGAGAACGCCGTCCCGATCCTGCAGGCGGGACACCCGGTCATCCGGGGTAATTTCGGAGGCGGCATAAACCCCGAAGAGGATAAGCATAATGCCGCCGGAAAGCCCGAGATGGCGGCGGAGCCTCCGGGACATTTCCGGAAACCATCCCTTATCATGTCCGGAAGCCGGAGTCCGCGCCCGGGAAGACCAGAAGGGAATAATCACAAAGATCGCCGTCAAAACCGCCAGGGAAAGAGAAACCGCCGCCATGAGAGCCACCTCCCGGAGCGCCGAAAGCGCGGTCAGGGTCATGGCAAGATAAGCCAAGATACTGGTAATCCCAGAAGCGATAAGAGCTCTTGCGAGCTGGTTCCGGGCCGCCGGGTTCCCCGGCTCCCGGAACATAAATGAATGAATAAGATAATCCGCGCATATGCCGATAAGGGCGGCTCCCATCCCCAGGGCGATGACATGAAGATGGCCCAGAAAGAGCAGAACGGCGCCGAGGCCGCCCCCCAGAAACAGCGCCAGAAAAAGCACGGTGCCCAAAAGCTCCCGGATCCCCCGGAAGAGGCAAATGAAAATAATGATGAGAACAATTGCGGAAAATCCGCCGATGCGGCTCATGTCGGAAACGGAATTTTCGTAAGCGCGGGTCTCATAGAAATAACCTGACAGGAAAGAAAGGCGAATACCCTGCTCCCGGAGCCTCTCCTTCTCCTGAAAAAGCTGCTCCAGAATCCGTTTTCCCCGCTCCCGGGAGATCCGCTGTCCCGGAGCGATGCTCCCGGAAAGGAGAAAATGCCTCTGCCCCTCCCGCTCTAAGTAAAGAAAGCCCTGTTCGTCCCGGCGGATGTCCCCGAAGGAGCTTCCCGCCAGCTGCCCCGAGAGATGCCGCATAATGAGAAAGGGATCCCGCCGGTATTCCAGATCCGTAAGACCGCCGAAGGGACTGTATACGGCCTCGAACACCGCCTCCCGCAGCTCGGCGTCATTTTTGAAATAGGGAGGATAGCGATAACGATTATCAAAGAAATATTTGCCGGCAGCTTCGAGAACAGCGGCATCCTCCAGGACGATTTCCGGATACTGCCGCAGGATCTCCTGCGTCCGGGAGAGAGCCTGCCGTAACGGCGCATAATCCCTCTCCGGGGAACTCCCGCCCCCTTCCGGAGTCTCCCCGAAATCAGGAATGCCATCCGCCATAATAATAATTTCCCGGGAAAGAGCCTCCGGCACCCCGAGGTCTCCCGGGCCCTGTTCCTCCGGGAGCAGCGCAGCCAAATCGGCCGTAATGATCTCCGGTTTCATAAGGGAAGCGGTAAATCCCAGCATTGTCAGAATAAGAGCCAGCAGGATCACCCCCGCGGCCCGCGCCGCCGCCCTTTTGCGGGCAAATCCGATATCAGCGGCCATGGCAGAGAGCTTCCAGGGAATGATCTGACAGCTTTTCCGGAAGATCGGCTGCAGCAGAGGAAGGAGAAGCCGGGGTCTCCCCGGCAGCCGTTCCGGAAGCAGCAGCGCTGAAGGTTATTCTGGTATAGCCGCCCCCCTCCTCGGCAATGCTGATGCCGGTAATCCGGGACTGCTCCGCCGTGATGGCAATCTCTTTAACTATCCGGGATATGCCGGGATCCCGGGGAATAAGGGTGATAATGCGGGGGGCTCCAGAAGATGAGCCCTCCGAAGCGCCCGTCTCCCCTTCGGCAGCATCAGGGGGCGCGCCTTCCAGAGCAACACGGATCTCATACTCGCTTTCCAGAGCGGCCTCATTTCCGGAAAGAAGCCCCATAAAGGCCTGCATGCTTTTGGCGAAAAAGGGATGGGGCGGAGCGCTTCGCACCGATTCCGGCACCGCATAACGGTCAGGATCCCTGATGCCGGCGGGGGTGATGAGCCAGGTCTGCGGCCGGGGCTTTATCACCGTCCAGCAGATCCCCTGTCCGGGAAATACCAGAGCCTCCCCTTCGGAAAACACGGATTTCCGGGGGCCGGGAAGATACTTTTCCATAACAAAGAAAGCTTTATGAGGCGCGGCATCCCTGAAGACGGCAGAGGCCGGGATTGCTCCGGCCGGAGCAGTTCCAAAGCACAGGAGCAGCGCCGGCAGCAAAAATATAGCCGGAGTTCTCCGTGAAATAAGGCTTTTAAGGCCTTTTAAAAGAAAGAAATCTTTACCGAAAGAAAGCATTGCTGTTTCCTCGCCCTCTTCATAATCCTGCCGGCGGCGTTTTATCCGCGCCTTCATACGCTCGCCGCAGAATGAGATTGTACTTCATTTCAGATTCATAAGATCCCACTCTGAAGCGCGGACTCTGCCAGCCTGTCGGAAACCATCCGCCGTCCTGCTCCGTTATTTTCCGTCAATTTTCGTCCTGTTCCGCCCAGATCCGTTCTAACTGGCTCATAAGCCGCAAGGCGTTCATAAAGTTTTGATATTTTTAAAACCTTATCAAGCAGGTTATCGCGATCCTCATTAAAACCTGATCATAGCATGGAGCTTTGCATAAACCGCATGACTAAAACAAAGGCTTCGTTTCCTTGATTTTTGGTAAAATACGATTTGCTGCAACCCCCTCATAAATTTCCCATCAGCAACCTCGGAGACAAACATGAGAATTAAATATCGCAGAATTGTGAGAAATGAAAATAATGTTATTGTCTCCGGAACTGCCTTTCTGGTTGAAAAATTCTACAAACCAAATCCGCAAGGCAACCGCAAGGGGAACCATTCCAGACAGGAAGTGGTGGAACGTCTCGGCAAGGTGCTCTGGATTGATCCCGAAGACCAAATGAAGGGGATTTTTAACTCTCCCGCCCGGGGGCTTGTGCACTATGATTTAAGCCGGGACTGCTTCACCGAGGTGTCCCCATCGGATGAAAGACTTGCCGGTGTCCGGATTAAGAAAGAGGAAATCTGTCTTCATGCCAGCTTCGGCAGCACCTATCTTTTCTTTTCCGAGCTTTGCAAAACGCCTCTCATGTCAGCGCTGCGCAAGTCCTTCGGGGAAAATAACCGCCTGTATCAGAAGGTGCTGGCCCACGTGACTCACGATTGCCTCAAAATCAATGACAGCATTAAATGCGGGGATTTTCTGAAGCAGGATATGCTTTCCGGCATTCTTGCGGATCTCAGCTGTAACGAACTCAATGCTGATTATCCTTATTTTCAGGAAATGGCTGCCGACGAGCTTAAGACGCGCTTCTTCAAAGCTCTGGTAACAGAAATGAGAAAGAAGGATCCGGAATTTGGCCAGGGCTGCTATGCTGATTCCCTGCCCCTGCCCGGCGGATCTTCTGATAACCCCTTTAATGCCCTGAGCGCTCAGGGAACCGACGGCGTTCAGATACCGGCAAGACTGGCGCTGGTTCTTGATATCCGGACAAACATTCCGCTGTGGTTCGAGATTATCCCGGCCAATACCCTGGATGAACGCATTCTTCAGTCTGTCAGCAGCAAGGTCAAGGAAGCCTTGGACGTTACCATTTCCAGGTTTGCCCTGGGGGCCGGGTATGCGCGGAAGGAGCTCTTTCAGGAATTTAACCGGAACAGCTTCGCGGCAAAGGACAAAAACGGCATTATCCGGGAGAGAACTCTTCTGGCGGGAATGCCGGCTTCCGCCCCTTATCCCCATCACGAACTCTATGAAACCTGCAAACCTGATATCAGCAACGTCGAGTACCTTTTTGACCATGAGCATCACACCTTCTTCGGAAAGCGTGTTGCAATCACTCTGTTTGATCAGCCTGAGTACGCCTATGTTTATGTTGACAAAACCCAGGCGGATAATCTGATTCGAAACTGGAGGGAGGATCATTGGGAGGAATGGACTGGTTTAACATATTCCCAAAAGGAATGGTATCAGGTAATGCATGGATTCTTCGTACTCATCGGAAACCGGGAAGATCCCCCGAAAGAAGCTCTCAGGGATTACCGTAACCGGGTGTGCACAGAGAGCTATCTTCATGATACAAGGGCTTATCTTAAAACCCTTCCTCCGGAGCAATGGAACAAAGAGACCGTGAAGGGCAAGATCTTTCATGACGTCATTGAAACCATAATGTACCGCGCCTTTGAAAAGAGCGTTGCTTCCGCCAATATGACTATGTCAGAACTGAATGCCAATCTGGGAGGCTGGGGCTGCCTCCGGAAAGCAGCAGATACCCTGCTGGAGCTGGACACTCCAGGTTTTCGGGCAGAGGAGGCTCTTAACAGACTGGGCTATGTCATTCCGGGCCGTATCGATTCAGAAGATCTGCGTCAGGCGATCTTTGCAGGCATTCCCATGAGCAAAATTCCGGTAACGCAGCGCAAAAAGCGGTATACGGCAAAAGAATCCCGCGCTCTGCCTCCTGAAGCGCAGCGGGAAATTCAGGAAATGGAAAACCGGAACCTTCTGATAAAAAACGCCGAAAACACCATGAACAAGGCGGTCGCGAAAGCGGAGAAGCAATTTCTCAAGGCTGAAGAAAAGGCCCGGGCCGCCCGTGACAAGGCTCTGAAAACAGCGCAGGAAAGGATTGCGAAACTGCGGGACCGCTATGACCGCAAAGAAGTCACCGCCAGCGATTGCGATAAGGTGATGGCAGAGATGGCGGACATGACAGACGCCGCCAGAAAAGCCTGCGAAAAAAAACTGGAAATGGCAAAAGAGATCCTCGCAAAGGCAAAGAGGGAAGCTCTGGCTGAATACGAACAAACTGTTAAAGCTGCCGGGCCGCAACATAATTAAGCATGGCAAGCTCAAAAGCATCAGCGCGTGATCGAAAAGGAGCAGGATATTTTTGGGAGCGGGAGATAATTGGCATCATCGGTCTGTTATTAAGATTAATCCCGCTAACACTATGGTTAAATGAATTATGTTATTTATCCATAACACGTTTTTATAAAATTATTTTTCGCATATTAATATCTGTTCAGTCATCTATAATGATTTGCTGAGCGAATAACTGTCTTATATCAAACACACTATAACCTTCAGGGAAAGGCATATTCTCAATTTTTATTACCACAGGATAACAGAAATCGCATACATTCTGAAGATTGTCCCAGTCAACATCTTTGATGGGGGTTGTGTCATAGCCGTAATCCTGTATCAGTCTTAAAAGAAGGCGGTACCACTCGTCATTCTTCTGAAATTCCAGATGGCCATGAACCATGTCATATGTCAGATCGTAAATCATATTTTTTAGCAGATCCCTTTTTTCAAGCTCTGACAATGACGAATATTTAACCTTCGGCAAAGAATTAACCTTTTCTTCGTAACTATATTTTGACATAATCACCACTCGTTCTGATCACAATACACGAAATTTCTTACCACAATGACAAATAAACTGCTACACTCAATGATAAAGACCTTGATTTTAAAATTCAAAAACGGTATTTCCTTCAAATATGAAATATCTTACATTTGGTTGTAAACCGAGAGATGTGTAAGGAAGACACCTGAACTCCAAATGACTTAAATAGTCTTTAAAATCATGAATATTTTCCAAGGTAATTCGCCTGACGGTATCAGCATCCTCATGCCATCCGAGCATATCCAGCAAGACAGGCGTTTTTTTCAAATTCTCCCTGACCAGATCATCAGGAGTTTCATACTCATCATCGTCACTGGCTTTGCAATCCAGAATGCATATCAAATCTTCAGCCAAAAAAAGAAGTTCATCCCAGTTTAAATCCTTGATATTGATTTTCATATGCTATGACCTCATGGTACTAAGATTATCAATTTTTTCTGATTTAATGATACCTCTTCCAAACTAAAATTCATTTTTCCGATAATATCCGGAATTACTGATTCCGGTACTATGGATCAGCCTCGTTGCTTACAGGGCCTTTTGTTTTGTAATTTTGTTCACCCTTTACTCGGGATTAACCATAAACTCTGCAACAGCCATTTGACATAGGCTAATATTCCAAATCGATTAGTGGAATTACAGGTAAATAACATCCCATGATATCAACCTGCCGGTATTTGTCTGTCAGTTCATCATCTTGACGAACCATTTCTAAATTATACTTGCTGTCTATTTCATCTATGAGTTTTCTTACCTCTGAACAATAATCACCGCAATTGTCTAAATTCATCCCTGAAATCAGAGAAGAATCTAACCCGGCATAATCCACTGCTTTTATTAATCTGTCAAAGAAACAGGGATATACATAAACAGGAGCCTCATATACCAGATCAACAAGAATTAAATCCAAACCATCATAAATTTGCAATGCCACCTGTTCCATCGAAAAATCTGCAAATTTCATTACCGCATCCTTTTATTTCTCTGCCCCTTAATTATGCCGCTGCAATCTTCTTTGCAGTCTCTCGGAATTACTTAAAAAACATTATTACGGGAATCTGTTTTTATGAAATATCACACCGCATGGCGCCTTCTTTTGAAAAAAGGGGGCGGACAGCGGCGTGTACGGACAATCTGGGCCGGTAAAGCAACGACTGATCGGCTCCGGCCACTCCCCGCATTACCGCAACTCCTTTACGTAATTCTGGCAAAAGCAGCGGATCAGCATTTTGATGAATTTCGGTCTCCGGCTCCGATCCATAAATTCCGAATCCGAATCCCAGTACGCCTTCACGGTGCCGTTATTCTCCGGGATAGCCGGAATGTCATCCGCGTCGTAATCATCCGCATCATCCAAGGGCTCATCATCGTACCCCGGAAAACCAGGAGTCAGCTTCTGGATGTAGTATTCGCCAAAGCCCATGGTGCTGTACCAGTAAATGCCAATGTATTTCTCGCCGAGCCGGATCTCCGAAATCCCCACCTCCTCTACACTGATGGCCTTATCGACCTCCTCCGGCAGAAAGACGCGGCCGCTCTCCTCGGGATTGGGAAGCTGCCCCTCAATCCTGAGATACAGGCAGCAGGCGGAAAGCACGCAGTACAGCGTATCGGAAACGCTCATCCCCTCCAGAGGCACAATATCAGTCCCCCAGTAAAACATGTCCGAGCTCTCAGCCATCGTCTCCCCTAACGCCGAAAAGACATCATCCTCCTTAATGAAAGGGGTGTAATCACCGGAAAGCCAGGCCTCAAACGCCGCATCGTCAATCTCTTCAGCTCCGGCGCCGTCGTAATTGCCCTGACTGCCGCCTTCATTCACGCTGGAGTCAGGTCTGGGATTGGGGCTTTCACTAAGCCTGATCACTCTGGTTTTCTGTCTGACAGCGCCCTGGCTCCACAGGATTTCCAGCCCCTCGCCCCGGTCAGAAGAGGCCTCAAGGACTCTGAAGCCGTGAATTCTGATGCCCGGATCCGGTGTTATGTAGTTTCTGAGACGCACGTCGCCGTACCAGCTCTTTGATTCGCTCATCATTAAATCCTCTCTCTGTCCGGGAATATTCCGGGTTTCAGCCTGTCCTCATATTGAAACCGGAACTGCCGCCTTGGCTTCACAGGTGAATCCACATGGCCGGTCTCACAAAACTGGAATAATCACTGCGTTCCAAGCTTTCGACGATGACCTTTCCGGGAGCGCTCTTAGCCATCAGGCAGGAATTTGCCCGGGTCTGCCTGAGAAGCCAAAGACACTTTCTTTCAGAAACATCCAAAACCTGCGGAAAACCATGACTGGCAAATTTGCTTTTAAACATGGCATAAGGAGTGGCAAAGCATTCTCTCACGGCATGTCCCCGAAACCAGTTACGGGCCTCGTCCTCGCTCATGAGAAACACCCGATCCTCCGTGGCATCCCGCTCCGGATCCCAGGTACTGGGGTTTTCGGTGCCCGGACAATGGGTTTCCAGGAGCATTTTTGCTTCCGTATCCGAAAACGTCATGGCAATAAAATCGCTGTTAAGCCACCTTCTGAGAGAACAGTCCCGCCAGCCTGCAATATCCCTGTCGTTATACCGCTTATAGTCTATGGCATAACGGGTTACCGCAAGAACGCGGTTTCCCTCTCTTCTGAGAGCCTGCCACTCCAGGGGAGCTTTATCCATGCAGCGCTCATAATAGTAATGCCCGAACATGAAACAGGTGTTCGGCTGGATCTCCGGACGGCGTTCCTTTTCTGCCGGGGTTTCTCCGGAAATGAGCCGGGAGAGCTTGGCCCGCTTGTTTCTGCCGGGATTCCTGAGACGGAAGAGAGTATCCTGTTCTTTTCTCATAATGGCTAATCCTCTTTAATCCTGCCAAACGCAAACTTTTTCGGCAAACCTGCTGCCGGTGTTACTGAGAGCGGAAATTTAATCCCGGGTTTTAAGCCATAAAGCCGGCCGCACCCCGAGAGAACGCGTGTCTCCTCTGCTCCCGGCCGTATCCGGAAAACCATAGGCATCCACAAACATGGCATGATAATAATCGGCGCCGATGTTTCTGAGCCACCACCAGCAATACCCCCTGCCGCCAAAGCTTTCATCAGCGGAAACCTGAACACCCTTCAGTCTGGCGTACGGCGTGGGCTGACATTTCCGGGACTCGGGACGCGGCAGATATTCCATGATCTCCCGGTAATTCAGCAGAAACACCCGGTTACGGCAGCTCCTGCCGCCGGAATTCTCGTACTCCGGATTGCCGTTATACTCAAGAGCGGTGTAACACATTCTTTTCCGCTCCTCCTCGATAAACATCTCCTGAGAAAAGGCCGAATTAAGCCAGCTTCTGATGTCGCTGCCTTTCCAATAACTGCTGCCCTCTCCAACCATATGACAGTCAAGAACGCAGCGGGAGAGCAAAAGAGCCTTGCCCGGAAGTCTTTTCAGAACCAGCCAGGAGACCGGAGACTTTTCCCGGGGACTTTCCTGATAGTAGCGGCCCAGCTCCACATAGGTGCCCTCCCGATAACCGAAGAGTTCCGCCTCGGCCTCTGAAGAATATGCGCGCTCTTTGATGTCTGAAACTGCCATCCCGTCCTCCTATCCTGAAAAGATAATGCTGAAATCAGCCGTTCCCGTCCCTGCCCGCTTCCGCTTGCCCCCAAAGCTGAACACCTGAGAAGATATCAGAACATACAAGCGTTATAAGCTGCTTTACAATACTAATTATACTGTTATAGTATAGTTTTTGCCAAGAGATTTCAGAAAATATTATCTGCGATTTTTGTTTCCCCGGCGGACTTGAGTCTCACCCGGCTCCGTTGCATCAAAGGAGCCGTTCCCAAACTCCAATGCCGCCCCGCTCAGGCGCAGTCCAGAATTTCCCGCTCCCGGTCAACATCAGATGCCACCACGCCATCCTTTTCCAGAGAGCTCATAAGATACTGCGCCCGATGTCTGCTGATGCCGTACTTTTTCATCATGGCGGCCAGACTGATGCCGGAACCGGCCTCCTTAAGCTCCCGGCAGTAGTACCAGAGAGGGATGTAGAGAGGATCGCCGGTGGGATAATGATCCTCCCCCACCGCAGCCTCATTAAAAATACTGAGAGGAGCCGGCTCCGGAAGATGGTCTTCTTTAAGAGTTCTGGCAAGCAAAGCTATTTCAGCAGAAGAAATTTCTCCGGGTTTGAGTTCTGTTAAAGCGCCGTAACCGGGGCCGAGCTTAGCCAGCATGCTGCCCGGAGGCAGCTTCTCCCCGCCGTCAAATCCCAGAACCAGCCGGGATTCAAAGGAGCTCTCAAGCCCGGTAACGATCCTGGCCGGAAAACAGGATTTTATCCTTCCGGTGACAATCTCCTCCCGGGGATGACTAGTGCTCAGCATAAGATGAATCCCGGTCTCCCGGCCCCGGGCGGCGATATAGGACACAGAGCTTTCAAACTCGCTCCGGAGCTTATCGCTGAGCATAAAGTAGGCATACTCGTCCACCGCCATCAGGATATGAGGCAGGGGCCTGAGATAAGGCGGCTCGGCCTCCCGGCTTCCCCGGTAATTCCAGACGGGATCCCGGCGGAGCTGTCCGGCGTTATACCAGCACCGCGCCTTTTCATTAAATTCCCGGATTCCCTTAAGCTCAAAATATGACAAAAGCTCGCAGCGGTGCTCCGTTTCAGCCCTGAGCCACCTTAAGGCCTCCGGCGCCCGGTTCATTCTAAGCGCCGGAGCCAGAAGATGCGGAATCCCCCGAAGCTGTCTCCCGAAATCTGAAAACAGCTGGTTTGTTCCGTTATCGATGAAAAGGAGCCGGAGTTCCTCAGGACCGTAACGTCTAATGAGGGAACACAGGGCGCTGTCCTGAACTCCTGAACTGCCGGAAAGCCCGGTAACAATAAGAAGGCCCGCCGCCCCGGCAAGGTCAAAGCTTACGGGCTTTCCGGAAGCGTCATATCCCAGAAGAGCAAAAAGACCGGTTCCGGAATCGCTGGTCTCTCCGGCAAAAGCGGGATCTTCATTGTTTGCGTTATCCGGCATAACTGCGGCAGTCTTATCTGCTGCGGATCCGGCATTGCCACCAATTTCATCAGAGGTGTTCATGAGCATATCCTTATGATTGCTTAAATGTCATAGACGTAATTGTTCATTATTATCGCTGCTTTTATAGCATTAATCATAATAATAAAACGGTTTTAGTTTATGTAGTGGATAATCCGGAATCTCGCTATACCTTAATTATAGCAAGGCGCCTGGTCGTTTCCGAAGTGTTTTTCTGAAAAAAATTTTTTATTTTTTGGGAACTGCAATCTTCATGAAAACACCCCCGAAAATCAGGAGAGCCCGATGCCAGAGGAGGAGGGAAAAGAATGAGAAAACTAAGACCGGCGCTGATAAGACGTTTCACCGGAAAAGGACGATGCGGATCCGGTTCTTCCGGCCCCCGTAATCAAAACACGATCATCCCTATTCCTGTAATCCCGATCCTAAACTGACTGCGGAATGGCCCGTAATTCCGGACAGGCAAACAAAATCAGCTTTTTATGCTTTGAAGATCTCCCCTTTGCGGGTATGCTGCTCCGGTTTTACCATAACCTGCTGAGAGTGCTTTCTTTATGACCGCCGATACCGCCTCCCCCGCTAATGAAAAAGATGCCGCAAAGGCTCGTGACAATCTCATGAGATTCATGCGGGAAAAGTTCAAAGACCTTTTTAAGGACACTAAGAATCCTCTTTTTACCCTGACGGGCGCTCCGGAGCTTGTCTCCGAGTATCTCGGCTTTGCCGGAATTGCCGCCGGAACCATGGATTACCTGGGACTGGATGCGGCCTTAGACCGGGCGCTGCCCCCGGAGGACGCCCCCGGAAGCATTCCCGGGAGCGCCCTGCTCCGGGCTCTGGTGACCGAGCTCCTGTCCGCAGATCCCGCTCCGGATTTGCGGGATCCCAGAGAATACTTTGCCAAAATGCCCCTGGAGGCCTTTCTGAACCGGGATATTCCAGCATCCGCCCTGACAGAGGATGCCATCTCCCGCTTTCTTGACCGGGTTCAATCATCCGGCCCCGAAAAGATCTTTACCGCTCTTTCCGGCACTGCCTTTAAAAATGCCGGATTAACCGTTACCTCCTGCCGGCTTGGCAGCGCTGAGTTTGCTCTGTGGGATGACCCGATAACAGGCAGCGGTCAGACGCTCATGGCTATCCGTGAGGGGAAAAGAAGCAAATCTTCCGAAAGCGGCGATCTGACCCTGCTCTCCCTAACGGACGCCCGCACCCGGATTCCCCTGTTTGCAAAGTCCGGAACCGCCGCCGATTTCCAGCCTGAGAAGCTCCCGGAGTTTCTCAGGCTGGGACTTCCGCTCCTTAAGGAGCAGTTTCCCGATCTCCGGTACCTCACTCTGGAATACCGCGTCCTCACCCCGGAAATTCTGGCCGCGGCGCAGGAATCCGGTTTATGCATCCTTATGAAGCTCCCCAATACCCTGAAATGCGTGAAGTCCCTCCGGGAAGCGAATTTCACTGACGGCTTTGTCAGCATTACCGAACCCGACCGGAAAATCTGCCGCGCCCGGTTCTCAGGCACGGCGGAGATCTCCGGAATAAAGGTTCAGCTGATTCTGGCGGAAACGGAGGAGGATGCGGAAAAGACACCCAAAGTCCCCCGCTTTGTCATTGCCGCCGCCGGAACCGCTGACCATGCAGCTTTGGCGGAGATGCTGGCTCCCTTCACCGAATTTCCGGCCAGCCCGGACATGTGGCGCATCTCCCGGGATCCCCGGATTTTTGCCGGAAGTCTCCTGCTGTCAAACCCGGATCACCGGAACGCTCTTCTCATGATACTGGCCGCAGGGATACTGGTGGCTGACTTTACGGAATACGTCATGAAAAACGCCATGGAGCGCGAGAACTTAAAGATGCCGGCCCCGGATCACCGCATGAATCTGGCTTCCCCAGGCATTGCCAGATTTAAGGAACTAACAGACAACTCCCGGATATTCATGTTATTCTTCTTCAATACCGGTAATTTTATGCTGTCTCAGGTTCCGGACATATTTGCCAGCATTGTCGTTGCCATGGGAGAATGCTGGCTCCGGTACTATCAGCCTAAGACCTATGCGGACTTTTACAGCGGTCTTGCTGCCGGTGAAAAGACAGCAAAACAGGTAGCGGGGTAAAACAGCGCCCCGGGGAGCAAACATATGCAAAGTGAATCAAAGACGCTTACTCTCACTCCCGAAGAGATTCAGGAGCTTAACGATATTATTGCCCAAGGTAACCCGGATCGCGCTTTACGGGCCCGGATCGTCCTGGCCTGCGCCCGGGAAAGCCGGATCATGCTGGTGGCAAGGGAGACCGGAGTAACAGAAGGCACTGTCCGGAGATGGAAGGGAAGATACCTCAAAGACGGCGTTCCGGCCATTAAAAACAGCTATGTCCCCAACACAGCGCCGGCAGCGCATAAAAATCCCGAATCCCTGAAAATCATGAGAATCATGACTAATGAGAAAATCAAAAAACAGCGCTGGCATATCGTCGGTTTTTATCTGACTCCGAAGGCCAAAATCATCGTTGTCACGGAATTTCCGGAAGACTTTTACGGTCTCAGAAAGCTGGGACATTTAATCCACACCAGCCCGGGACTCGTCATGCTGCTTACAGGAAGCCAAAGAAGTTCCCTGACTAAGTATCTGGATCTTTTGACTGAATGCGAACCCGGCGACTCTTCGGCCATAAAATGGACGCCAAAGACTTTTCTGAAGGAAATCAGCGGCCGCCAGTATCTGAATGGGGTATTCGGAGAGCTGGTGGTTTTTCAGTGCGGCGAATATGACATCGACGAATATCCGGAAGACCACAATGTCGACCTGCTCCAGACGGAATCAGACACGTCTGTAACCGAGTGGTTTCAGCTGTTCAGTTCCTGGCATGCCCGGATCTGTCCGGAAGAAAAAGGCCTGCTCAACCAGGTTAAAAAAATCATGACCAAGTCTGCTCCGAAACTGATAAAGCGTAAGGCAAGCGTTATCTGGCACTACAGCTCAATTAGCTTCTTCTAGGCTTCAGCGCCAAGTTAGCAAGCCTGCCCGTAAAAACATCAGGAGCCACCTCTTATGAATCCCGTTATTGTCCTTACCGCCATGTCAAATGCCATCTCCTCCGGCCGGCTTGACCTGATTATGAAGCTCCGGAGGCTTCTGGAGCGGGAAGGATTCCCCGCCGCCTGCGGGAGAACACTGACACCGGATCCCCGGGGGCTCCCCCGGACAGACCTCAAGGTTCAGGAAATGACCGAACTGCGGCAAAATCCGGATCTCCGGTTTATTATGGACGTTTCCGGGGGCGATACGGCTAATGAGCTTCTGGCCGGAGCCTGCGATCTCATGCCGGGAGCTCCCCTTCCGGACATCGTCCTCCCCGGAAAGGACGTGATCTTCATGGGCTACAGCGATCTCACCGCACTCCTGAACGCCTTTTATGCCATCGGGGGACGCCGGGGCGCGCTGTTTTCCGGAATGAATGTCCTGGGGGACACCACCGGAAACCGGCTCCGGGAGCTTCTGGATTTCCTGAAGAGTCCCTCCTCCCGCTCGCCTCTGGTTACGCCCCGGGGAGGTTTTCGGAGAGGGAAAAAAATGCAGGGAACGGTTATCGGCGGCAATATCCGCTGCTTTCTCAAGCTGGCAGGCACCCAGTACATGCCGGAGCCGGACGGCAAGGTACTGGCGCTGGAGGGACTTAACGGAAATCCGGAACGCCTTATAAGCTATTTCGCCGCCCTGAAAACTCTGGGCCTCACCGCCAGGGTCTCCGGAATCATTCTGGGAACCTTTACCGAGCTCAAAGCCAAATATCCGGACACGGATCCCCTGGATCTGCTTCTCCCCTTCATTCCCCGGGATCTCCCGGTATGGGAAACCCCGGAAATAGGACATCACCGGGAGGCCCGGGGCATTATGATCGGAGCGGAATACGTCTTTACAGAAAACGGCTGCTTCGGAACGGGAAACTGAAAAATCCAGAATCGCAAAGGCCGGAAGGCGAAAGCGGAAAGCGCGAGCCGGTGAGAAAAATGCTTGAAGCATGAAGATGCGGGCCGGAAGCTTCCTTCCTCACCCCTGGTTATCAGAGGCGGTCTTATCATCCGAGGTTGCTTTGTCCCCTGAGACGGCTTCTGCGGAAACGGCGTTTTCATTTCCGCCTTTTTCATTTACAGCTCTTTCGGAATACTCCTCCCAGAAGTCAAAGAAATTAAACCACTGGTACGGGGCCTTAAGAAGCAGCTCCTCCAGAAAACGGGCGTAATTCTCCACATATTTCCGGAGATCCTCATTGCGGTTTTTCCGGGAGATCCGGATCTCTCCCACCTCCTGAAAATACAGGTGATACTTTCCATGAATCTTTACCGCAAAAACGGTATAGACGGGCTTTTTGAAAATCGCGGCCAGAAGCCAGGGCCCCAGGGGAAAACGCGCCTTTTTCCCCAGAAACTCCACCTCGCAATAGCGCGTATCGCTGGCCAGAAGACGATCTCCCATAATATAGATCCACTCTCCCGCATCCAGCTTCTCGCTTAGCATCATGCCAGTGGCGGGAGTAATCTCCTCCGCCATAATAATGCTGAGATTGCTCTGGGAGTTTAATGATTTGATAAGCTCCATCAGCCGGGGAAACTGATGGGCAAACATGAAGGAGGTGATTTTCTTCTGAGAGCAGGAGGAGTTCATGCCCCGGAGCATTTCAGAGTTTCCCGCGTGAGCCCCGATAATCACGGCTCCCTCGGGAAGCGCAGCCCGGGCCAGCATTCTCTCGTGGGCATTATCCTCTGAAATCAGCCGGTCAACGGTAAGACTGCCCTTCCAGGACAGCATTCTCTCAAAAAAATTAACGGAAACGGCGTACACATGCTTTCTGGTGCTGAGCCGGCCCAGCCTGACGCCCCGGGCTGCGGCAAAGGAGGAGATCCGGCGGAGATAGTGCCGGGAACTCAGCCGGAGCTCCGGGGAAAACAGCCAGATCCACAGGGAAATAAACCAGACCAGAATGAGAGCCGCCCGTTCCCCGAAAATATCATGCACCTTGAGAACAATCAGGATGCCCAAGGGAAAGGTTTTTTCCGGCTCCTGCCGCCAGGAGGCCTCCCGGACGGCGTCTCCCTCCGGCTCCGGAGTCTCCTGCGGGTTAGCCGGGTTTTCAGAAACCTGTTCTGACATAAAATCCTCTTCTTCCTGCTGCTTTCTTTCCTGCTGTTTTTCTATGCTGCTGACCGGCGCCGGATTTTCCGCAGCGTCAGAGCTCCCGGAGGAAAATGATTTTGCCGGAGGCATGCATCGCCGACGTTCCGGAGCTCCCCGGTTCCGGATCCTCCGTTATCTGAAAGGAGCACTTAAGTTCCGGAGCATTCCAGGAAACGGAAAGCGTCAGGGCCGCTCCCGGAAACACCGGCTTCGGAAACTTTATCTGGGGAATCGTCATAATAAAGCCTTCGCTGTCAAAACCGAAGAAATGCCGGAGACTTCTTACCACGAGATCCAAAGCCGCCACTCCGGGATAGACGGGATTACCCGGAAAATGTCCGTTAAACCATACCATATCCGGCTCTATCCGGCATTTCAGCGTCAGCGCGCTTACCCCGTCCGGATGGCTTTCCAGCGTTTCCGGAACAGCAGCGTTTATCACATCCTGAGTGGTTCTGGCATATCCGCCGGGAACATTATCAGTCATACCGCGTTTCTCATTCATCAAGCATTTCATCCGGGGAAAGATCGGTTTCCAGCTCCCGGGCCCGGGCATTAAGCTTCACATAGTCGGTTTTGCCATTGGCATTAACCGGCATGGCCGGCAGAAAAATAAATTTCCGGGGCACGGCCAGAGGCAGCATATGGTTCCGGAGAATATTCCGAAAGCCGATTATCATCTTTCCGGCGCTGGTGGCAGCCAGTGTCCTCAGGCCCTGCTCATTCAGCGTGACAAAGGCCAGAGTGCCCTCCCGGCCGTCCTTGTCATAGGAAACCACTGCCGCATCCTGAATCTCGGGAATAAAGGAAAAGCCGGCCTCCACCTCATCCAGAGAAACACGGTTGTCCTCGATTTTTATAAGCCGTCCCTGCCGGCCCAGCAGGGTCAGGAACCCCTCCCCGGAAATGCTCACCGCATCACCGGAAGCAAATACCGGGATCTTCCGGCCCTGGAACGCTCCGGTAAGAGCGGCGTTTTCCAGATAAGGGGATTCCAATAGAAAAAGCCCCTCTCCTGAAGCTGTCATGAGAATAACTTCGGTGCCGCTTTCCGGAGTATCCCGGGCCGCCACATAAAACCTGTTCCCCGGCACCGGATGCCACAGGGCAACGCTGTCTCCGGTGTAGCGATAGGCCATGGCTCCGGTTTCAGTGCTGCCGAAGATTTCCAGCACCTCGCCCCCGAAAAAGGCCTGTCCCCGGACTCTGGCCTTGTCGGTAAGACGGCCGCCGGCGGAAATAAGGAGCCGGCAGTTCCTGAGGGAGCCCTCAGCGCTGAGGCGTTTCAGAAAACCGGGGTTGGACACGGTGTAATAAGGGATCCCCAGACGTTCCGGCAACGAAAACTGTTCCTCGTAACGCAGCATGGCATCATAAACGGGAATATCCATGGCCAGAGGGAAGAAGAAACGGAACATTATGCCGTAGGCATGATAATTAGGAACGGTGGAAACGCTGAGGGAAAGGAGATCTTTTCTGATAATGCCGAGAGAATCCAGAGCGCTGACCTCCCTCATCAGGCCGGCCAGAGTGCGGCCAATAACCTTGGGTTCGCCGGTGCTTCCCGAGGTAAGCTGCAGAAGCTCCAAAAGGGAGGGATCCTCCAGGGAGAGATCCTCCAGGCTCATCCGAAAATCCCGGCGGCGCTCCGCAATTGAGACCTCCCGAAACTCGGGATCCCGGGAAAGATCTGTGATATCCAGTAAGGCAGCGGAATCCTGAAACCCCGGAGAAACCTCATTTTCCCGGAGGATGCTGCCTTTGCTCACAATGATGCTGCCAAAGGCGGCGGCCTTGCGGAGGGCCTCTTCCCGAAAACCGTTGGGAATCATGGGAACGCCGTCCCAGATCCAGACCGCCAGAATGCCGGCCAGAAGCTCCGCGGAATCGTCCACCGCCAGAATCACGGTATCGCCGGCGGCGGATTTCGGGAGATGCACGCAGATGTCCCAGGCCATGACAAAGACCTGCTCCAGGGAAAGCACCGCATCATTCCGGAAAAAAGCCGGCCGGCAGCTTCTGCCGGGCTTAAGAAGCTCCGCTAAAAAATTAAGAGGCTCCCGCTGCATCAGGCTTTTTCCTGCAGCCGGGCATAGATGATTTCCACCACGTCTCCCACGGTTTTAACCGCCTTGAAATCTTCCGGGGTAAAACGGCACTTAAGCTTTCTCTGAAGCTCGGCAATCATGTCAATGGCATCTATGGAATCGAAGTCCAGATCAGCTCCCAGGAAAGCTTCCATGGTAATGCGATCTCCCTCTATCTCAAAATCAGTCTCAAGCATTTCCTTAAGACCGGCAAATATTTCATCCCGAGTATTCATTCCAGTTGAAGCTCCCATTGCGCTTAGATGCAGATACTGTAACAGAAAGAGCGTATTTCAGCAGGGGGTTCCGGCCGCAAATCCAGTCATCGCCGGCGCCCTTAGGACATTGCTGACGCCTTCCTGCCCTGTTCCCGTTATTTTATCATCCATAAGGATCCCGGTAAATTCAAAGAAATATGACTAAGCTGACAATGAGCCGTAAGCCTCGGATCATCTTTATCCGGTTCCGCCCGCCGGACTACGACAGCTGCTCCACCTCTCTGTCGGCCCGGCAGTCATAATCCCAGGCATAGTAGTCGGCCTCTTTTTTAAGCATGAGAGCGGTCTTCCGGCGCTCGTCCCACAGCGCGTCCTTCATGGCTGAAAATCCCAGGCCGCACCAGAAAACTCCGAGAATAATACCGCAGGAAATCAAAGTCTCCCAGAATTCATAGGCATCAAGAGTGATCAGGAAAGCGAAAACGCCCAGAATCAGTAACAGCGCTCCGGATATCCCAGAGCGGATATTGGTTTTAAAAAGATAGGGCACGCAGACAAACTGCTGAAAGCACCAGGAGAGCATAAACGGGATGCCGTAGATAATGCAAGTCGCAATCTCACTGTCCACCAGCTCCGCTTCATAGGCCGCAATGAAGGGATAAGAAACAGCCATGGAGCAGAAAAACCAGGTGGTCAGGGAACATGTCCACAGCTTAAAGCCGGAGGTGGGGATGTTTTCAGAACAGGCGCCGGTCTGTCCGTTCATGGCAAAAAGACAGGTACCGCCCTTCCATTTAAGCTCCATGGTCCAGATCGGAAAAAGGGCATAGGAGATTTTCTTCGGGGTGATCTCATATGAGCTTTCCAGCACCTTATGCTTGGTATAGCTGTCAGCATCTACAAGATAGCTTTCCATGGAGGCTCGTACTCTGGCCTTTACCGGTTCAAAGCTGGCCCGGTTATCCATGTTGTAGATCCGGGCATCAAGACCGGAGAGCCAGGAATAGCTGAAGGGCTGAGCCTTGCCGGTATCATAGGGCTCCAGACTCTGGGAGATTTCATCGTCAACCTCGCTGGTGGCATCCTGGGGGATATTCCGAAAGGAGCGGTGTCCGGAGGCTTTGCCCCGGAACTTATGGGTAACGGTGCGGGATCTCCCGTACTCCTCGATATGCTCCACCAGTTTCGCCTCGAAGGAAAGGCTGCCGTCCGCGGAAACATCATAAAGCCAAAATGGAACATAACGGGCCTGAATGCGTTCCGGGGCGGCTTCCGCCATATAGCTGTCCGGAACAAAGCGGGCTTTCCCGAGAAGCTCCCAGTACTTATCCATCAGAACTGTTTTATCCAGAGCGAAGGGAATGATGATGTCCGGTTCCCGCTGCCGCCGGATTTTGTCGGCCAGCACAATGGCATTGCCGCAGAAGGGGCAGGTATCCGTGGCCCCCAGAATGCCGGGGGTAATCTCGCCGCCGCAGGAGGAGCAGGCATAAACAGCAGGAGCGGAATTGTCCGGAGCAGTTTCTTCCGGGGGCATATTTGGAGAAGCTTCCCGGGAGGTCTGTTCGTTCGCGCAATTTTCAGGATCGTCAGGGGCTGCTGCGGATCCGGCTCTTTGGGACATGAGACGATCATACTCGGGAACAGGATATTTCCCGCCGCAATGAGCGCATGTCAGAGCCTGAGCAGATATATCAAAAACCAAGTTTCCGGAACAGCCCGGACAGGAGCAGGAATCAGCGGCGGACATTACATGTTTCTCTCAAAAGCGAAGGCGGGGTTCGTAAAAAACCATAAATCAGACAGGCCAATACCAACAAGCAGCTTCAGGATCTTAGCAGAAAACACTCAGAAGCCGCCTGTACCGGTATCACAGATAACAGATTCCGGAAGGAATTCCGAGAGGCCGCCGCTTTCACCCATACTCCGTAGCCGGCCATACTCATCCCATGCCTGCCCTGCTATGCTCTGTTTTCCATATGCTCTGTTTTCCCTATGCTCTGTTTTCCCAGCTCTTATCCCCGTCAGCAGCGCTGCTTCATAAAGCAATTTCGGGCCAGATACCCGATAACATCATCATTTTCCTTTCTATAGAAAGGAGTTAACCGCTCTTCAAAACCGGCATATTTGTCTTTGGGGATAATTAACAGGTCAAAATCATACTTCAGTAATTCCATATTGCATAAACAAAGCGCCGTTCTTTTATTGCCGTCCCAAAAAGGCTGCAATCTTGCCAAATTACAGAAGCATTCCGAAGCAATCAGTTTATAGTTATCTGAAGAATTGTTTTTCGGAGAACTGTGAGCCGCAGAAATGCTGTTTAATTTAGCAATTTCCTCTTTAACTGTTTCCTCTGCAGGCACAGGAATTTGCCCGATGCAGGGAATGGAACAAAATCCGTTTCGCAAAGAACCGGTAAATAAAGCCTGATCTTTGGCGAGCAGAGAGTTTAGCTTTATAAATAAATCCAAATCAGCCTTAACCTTTGAAACATCCAGAGACTGCATATAGGTTAAAGCATTAAGGACATTATTAATAATGAGCGACTCTTCTTCTGAAAACTCCGGCATTTCCATAATTTCATTATTTAAGAGCTTCTCAGTTTCCGCATCCGTGAGTTCTATGTCCTCAAATCTTAAAAGAGTTTGAACTAAAGGAATCTTTATCGCTCTTCCGAATTCATTGAGATTGGCCATTTTAACACCTCGGCAATAATTATCCTAAGTTATGCCAGGACAACCATATCGGGATTTGTTTTATAGTATGATGCTTTTGAGATTTTACTCTTCTCAAGATAATTGTTATTTTCCAGATTAGCAAGAACGCGCTTTCTAAAGTATGAGGAATCGCTTATTCCCAGATATGCCGCAATTTCCGAAGCTTTACGGGCCTTTGCATAACAAAATGATAATACTTTCTCGTCGAAATCCGTGCCCTGAGGAACCGGCGCAAAATTCAGCACGGGAACGCTTGTATCCGCAACTCCCCGCTCATAGGTTAAATCAGGAAGCACCAGGGTAAAATGATCTGATGATGAGTACACATACGGCTTATGTTCACTGTCAGCATCGGCATAAGCCTGCATTGTTTTAGCAAAGCCGGCAGCTCCGGCTTCCATCACCTTGCAGGCCGTCAGAACCCGGGCAATGAGTTCATTTCTGTTCCGGGAAATAACTCCCGATAAATCATAAGTCTTGCCTGACTTTTCAGATCGGTAAAAGCCACCAGGTGACGTTATTTCCAGGCGATCCTTAAATATATCAACCTGTATCTGCGTACCATCCAAATAGTAATCGCGATGAACTACAGCATTTATCACCCCTTCCAATAAAGCTGCTGCCGGATATGAATCTATATCAATTCGCGAGTCATTCAATTTTATAATGGAATGATTCATTCTTTGAGTCACAAAATTCATTATGTAATCAATTACAGAGGTGATATTTCCGCTGAATTTATTTACAGTAACAATTCTTTCACTTCCTTTATGGAATCCGGAAAACACCGAACACTGCACATCAGTTTTTCCTTCATGGTAATTATCCAAAAACAGCACGGCGCCATTTAATAAATAACCATCATTATTCATAAACCCTAATGACTGCAGCTGTTTTTCTTTAAGTCTGGCTCCTTTATTATGACGTTCATAAAAGGCGCTAAGATCCGACAGTCTGGAGGGGTCATATTTTACATCTGATACCAAAACATCATACTGGGTTTTCTTGCTTTTAATGGACATTTCTATAATTTCTTCATACGTAGCACCGTTCGTAAAACCATCGCGTCTCATATAAATTGCCGGTATATTTTTATATTTGAGAATCACTGGTTTTACCTGTGATTCCGCAATTCTGATTCTGATTATAAAGCGCTCTTTTCCGTTTATTTGATATGGAACAAAAGAAATATTCATTAATGGTCTTGGGGTTAAATGTTCATTCACCTGGTTATTAAAAAAATTTCTTTCGTTATCAGCCGCTTTTCTGTCAAAACCAATCAATTTATTTGTTTTGTCTTCCACACCAATGTAAAAATCTCCCCCGCCTGCATTGGCAAATCCGGCAATGCTTTTGAGCCAGCCAACAACATCATTATGATTTAGCATGGCTTTGGCTTCAAACCTGTCATTTTCCAGCTGCGCGTCTTCGATAATCTCTTCCAAAAACATTGCGGTCGTCTCCCTTTTTTGAACTGCTTCAATAATACTTCAATATCACTTCAATATCAACTTCAATATCACTTCAAACAAACTTCAATTTACTTTGAAGTCCTTTCCTGCATGAGTGTCATACAACTTCGACATCAACTTCAACATCAACTTCAATGTTACTTCAATGTTACTTCAAACAAACTTCAAGACAACTTCAAACAAACTTCAATTTACTTTGAAGTCCTTCCCTGCACGGGTGTCATACAACTTCGACACCAACTTCAACATCAACTTCAATGTTACTTCAAATAAACTTCAAGACCACTTCAAACAAACTTCAATTTACTTTGAAGTCCTCGCCTGCGGAGGTGTCTCAACGGAACAGATCTGCTGTAAACCAAGTTGCCGTTCATGCCTGAAAGCATCGGTGATCCCTCCCTTTCTTTCCATGCTTTGCTTTCCCGGCTTTCGCCATTTTGCCACAGGCAAGAATCTCCCGATCTTCAGGTGTGTCCGTGATTGGCATTGTCAGTTCGATTTGACTGGCCCCGAACACAATGTATCAGCCATCCCTCAGAGATTGATGCTCTCTGGCATGCTGCATTCCAAACCAAGTCTCCTGAGTCGTTTCCGCCCCTCTTCTCCCCCGCTTGCCTGCTCCTCCGCCCCCTCTTTCAAAACAGTCATTGACAGATATCACAAAATGAATAACATAGCCAGATATAACAATTTGTTAACATTTAACCATCGTTAGAGTGCCTGCCATGCGATGCCAGAAATGCGGCAAAGAAATAGCCGCTGATTCCAAATACTGCTGTATTTGCGGAGCTCCCCGCAGATGCGAACCCCCCGGAACGGATCCTTCGGGAAAAAGCTTATAAATGCCGCCATCATTGCGGGCATAATCGCTGCATCCGGTACCATACTTGCGCTCATCATGTATCAGAATAAACTGAATCCGGTGCTGAATTCCCCTGAGGACATCACTGACGAGCTCATATCTGACATTATTGCAAACCGTCTGGAATCCCTGACTATCAACTATGAATTTGCCGGCTGCCCCCTCCCGCTTGAAAAGACGATTTCCAGGAATGAATCGGACTACGAATGCGGTTCCGTCATTAAGTCGAAAAAATGTATCAAATGCAATTCGCTGGAGGAATGCGAGCAAGCATGGGGAAGTGAAACCCCGCGTGAATGTCCGCTCGATGATGACGACGAAGATCTTTATGCTGATGATAACTACAAAAATGAACGGCTGGCCAGGAATCCTTTCTGGAAAGCCCACAGCCGCACTCCGCTGAAAGATATCCGCTTCCGGGTTATTCTCACCCCTCAGGTAACCTCTCTGGCCTGCGCCTTTGAAGGGTTCTGGAATCTTGAATCTGTGAACATTGCAGTCGGCCCTGAAATCAAAGATTTTACCCGTACGTTCAGGGATGCCTTGATCTTTAATGCTCCCCTGGCAGACTGGGATGTCTCCGGAGCAGTCAGCATGAGACAGATGTTCCGAGAAGCCAAGTCCTTCAACCAGCCGCTGAACAGCTGGAATACCGGAAATGTTCATGACATGCGGTCGATGTTTTATCAGGCTGAAAGCTTCAATCAGCCCATCGGGAACTGGAATACCGGAAACGTCTGGAATATGAAAAGAATGTTTTACCAGGCTAAAAGCTTCAATCAGCCGGTCGGGAGCTGGGATACCTCCAAGGCGGACAATATGTTCGGCATGTTCGAGGGGCCTCATCTTTCAATCAGCCCATCGGAAACTGGAATACCGGCAAGGTAAAGTTTATGGGTGGCATGTTCCGGGGGGCTTCATCTTTCAATCAGCCCATCGGAGACTGGAATACCTCCAGGGTGGTGAACATGTACGACATGTTCAGTGAGGCCTCATCTTTCAATCAGCCCATCGGGAACTGGAATACCCGAAACGTCTGGGATATGGAGGGCATGTTTTACAAGGCGAAAAGCTTCAATCAGCCTCTGGACAAATGGGATACATCAAGGGTGGACAACATGTCATATATGTTCAGTGAAGCGGAACACTTCAATCAGCCCATCGGGAGCTGGGATACCTCCAAGGTGGACCGGATGTCCGGCATGTTCAAAGGGGCCTTATCATTCAATCAGCCCATCGGAAGCTGGAACACCGGCGAGGTAAATGAAATGACGAATATGTTCAGAGATGCCAAAGCCTTCAACCAGCCTCTTAACGACTGGGACGTCTCCGATGCCTTTAACATGGAGCACATGTTCGATAATGCCAAAGCCTTTAATCAGCCTCTTGATAAATGGGCCTTCCGGGCAGGCGTAAACATGGGAAACATGTTTGACGGCGCCGAATCGTTTAACCAGCCTCTCAGCTCCTGGAAGATTCCGAAAAATGCTGACATATCCGGAATCGTCAATAATGCCAAAAGCTACACCTACCCGAACCCTGAAGATCTACGATCTAAGTAACAGGTCTTAAGTCCGGAGAAATGATGAAAGACTTGCATTGAAGCCTGGGAATAATTGCTTATTTGCCCCCGCATGAGCGAACTTGTAGAGCCTTATAACACGGCAGCGGTCAGGCAGTCATGCGGCATAAGGGGGTAATCCGAGATCCGCCGCGCGTAATGCGGAAAACCGGGATCACCTGAGTCTCCCGGTTCGGTTCAGAAAGGCTTACTTCTTTCCGGAAGCCTCAATGAAGTCCTTCAGGGTCTTAACGGAATAGAAGTGCTTCTTCACATCCTCAGACTCCGGGTTAATGGTGACTCCGAAGGTGTTCTTGATAGCCAGCCCCAGCTCCAGAGCATCGATGGAATCCAGCCCCAGACCTTCATTGAAAAGCGGAGCCTCGGTATCAATATCCTCCGGGGCAATATCCTCCAGATTCAGGGAGGAGATAATCATTTCCTTGATTTTAAGCGTCAGATCTTCGCTCATATAACCTCGCATCGTGAGTTAAAAAATTCCGTGTTCATTCCATAGCTATCGGCTCGGGATTACCCGAAAACAGCGTGTCACTGCTGATTTTGGCCGTTACGGCAGTTTAACAGCCATTCATCATACATGGTTTCCAGCTTTTTTGTCAGATGTCTTGCATTTACCGAAGGGATCTTGTCCGGTTCCAGAAAATCCTCAGGCTGCATCAGCTCCCCCTTCCGGATGTAAAAACGGGGCACATGCTCGGGCACCTTCAGGGACATAAAGCCCCGGGAGAGATACCCGGGAGCGTCGCAGTAAATATATACGGGCTGGAGGGGCATTTTAAAGCGAATGGCCAGATTGGCGGCTCCTCTCTGAAAGGAAAGAGCCTCGGGATTCCGGGTTCTGGTGCCTTCCGGAAATATCAGCAAATTGTCCCCCGAAGCCGTCGCCTCATGAATCTCCTCCAGGGAAGACTGATTGTTCACATACCCCAGGTGCTTAATGACGTATTTCATAAAGCCATGAGTAAGGGAATTCTTAACCATGGTGATGGCATGCTCATCAAGACAGCAGATAATGATAATAAAATCCACGAGAGAGGGATGATTGGCGATGATCACGGCCCCGCGAAGATCCCGGAGATCCCTGATGGCGCTGTCATCATACCGGAAAACCCCCAGAATGCCGGACAGAAACAGAAAAAACCTAAGGCCGTTTTTTACCGCCTTCCGGAGAGCCAGTTGCCGTTTCCGGGGATCTCTGATCAGGATTATCAGAAGAAGGTATACCACCGTGCCATTTAACACGGCTCCTCCGGAAAACACTCCGTAAACCAGAAGAGTGGTAAAGCTTCTTAAGGCGCAAACTAATTTTCCCATAGGTTTCGCTGATCTTTCCAAACCGCCTGTACTGTATTTCCCTGCTTCTCAGCCTGAAGAGCCCCAAAATCTTTTATCAGGGCCGGCCTCCTGTCAGATCCTGTCCTTAAGCTCCCGGGCCAGGGCATCCCCCAGATCCCGGCCGGAGAGACAGCGATCCCGCTCCTCGCAAAACCCGATCAAAGTAACGCCGTGAAGCCGCCGGGTAAAAAGCCGCTCTGCTGATTCCCCCCCTGCCGGAAGCTCCTCCTCCCGGAACTCCTCAGGACAGCGGGACAGCGCCAGAGCCAGAACATAATCCCCCCCGAAATCCGGCACCTCCGTTAACACCTCCCGGCAGCACTCCAGATTTTCTTCGGATACCGCGAGAAGCACCCGGTTAACCTCCGGCCGGGCTTCCAGCGCGGCCCGGGCTTCGGTAAGCCCGGCCATAAGAGTGCTCTCGGCCCCGGCTACGGCGGTAACCTCGCCCTGATACTTCCGGATAATTGAGAGCACCCCCGCATTCCCGTTGTGCACGCAGGAGGCAAATTCCATGGGTGAAATGCCGTTTTCCGCCAGGATCTCCTGAAGAAGCCGGAAGCACCTCACGCTTTCTCCGGTGCGGGAGGCAAAGATAATCCTCGCCATATCCGGAAAACGGGTCAGAAGCCGGACTCCTGCGCCCACCGCCAGCCTTCCGGCCGGAAGGAGCCGCCGCCGGAGCATCATGGGAATTCCCGCGGCAAGCTCCTTCTGAAAGGCAGCGTAATCCTCCGGAGAAACCGGATCCCCGGTTTCCCGGAGTCCCGTCCCCCGGGACGCGGCATAACAAACATCATCCAGCTGAAAATAAAACATAAATTGCGGCTTCCGTCTTTAAGTTTCCGGGTATGCCTGTTACTGCTGAACCGTCCGCATTTCCGGCCTTGCGGTAACGGATATATGGGCCAGAATTTCATATATCAGGCGGAACACGGCCTGAGATTCCCGGTAGTTGGTGTACTCCTGCCAGACAGCGCGATCCTGACTGGCTGCCACCGCCGCCTCAAAGTCCAGAATCGACACTGCCAGGGAGATATCCAGAGGAGTTTTAAAAATGTCCGGAGAAAGCTCGTATTCCCGGAGAATGTCCTGAGTAAGATCCACCCGGGTGCGCACCCCGCCCTGAAATATGTCGTAATGAAGAGCCGTGGGGAAATCCTCCACCAGAATAAAGCCGTTCTTGAAGGAAAGCACCACATTGGAGGGCAGCTTGTCAGCAAAGGACATGGAAAGGCAGGATTTAATGCCGGCATCATTGCTGAGGGTGCAGGCGCCCCGGGAATCATGCCATGAGGGATCCAGATCCATATCGGAAACCACCGTCTCCACCCGAGTGCCCTGGAGTCTTACCGCTGCTCCGATGGGGTAGCAGCCCTCGCTCTTAAGAAAGCCGAGTTCGCTCTTAGGCTTGTCCCGGGAAGAACTGTAGGTAATGGCCAGCATGCCCAGAGCGCCCAGCTCCGGGTAATCCCGCCCGGTGTTTATGTAGCTCTGCAGACGCTTGAGCACGGGGGATGACAGCGCGGTATTGGCTTCCATAAAAACCCGGGGCTCCTGCCGCAAAGCTTCTTCAATGGAGGCCAGCTCCCGGACGTTTTCTGCCATGAGGTTTTCGGTAAAGACATGCCGCCCATGAAAAATCGCCTCCATGGAAAACGCGGCATGGGTGTTGTTGGGGGAAGCGATGTAGATATAAGGAGAGACATCGTGCTCCAGCATGTTGGCCAGGTTTTCATATACGGTGGTGACGCCGTATAGTCCCAGCTCCTCCACCATCTTGTAGGTCTTTTCCCGGGTTCTGCTGAATACTCCGGTCACGGGACGTCCCAGCATCCGGTAAACCCGAATCATGTTCCGGGCGCGCTCCCCGGCTCCGATAATGGCTGCGCTTAAAGCATGATCCTGTCTCGACATGCTCCTTCCCCCCGGTTAGAACAATTCCGCCAATGCTTTCAGCTGTCCCTGTCTTTATGATTTTTGTTCTTTGGTTTGGCTGCCGGAAACGATTATTTCGTTCCCAAAACCGAAACGGTCTCTATCAGAATACCACAGCTTTGTTAAAAAACCCGGATAACCTGCAAAAAAACGCAGATTTCCGGTTTGGCTGCTCCCGGATGGTCAGCCCCGTCTTTGCTGACGTTCCAGCTCCTGCTCGGCCACCTTCTTCCAGGTAACCTGATCCCTGATGTAAACAGGAAGGATTTCCCCGGGAGCGCGGGCAAGCCCCCGTTCATAATCCCGGAGAGCCAGCCTTGCCAGGGTATCCGCCCAGGGAAGGTTTTCCGCGGCGGAAACGCCGTTAAGGGCCTCGCCGATCCGGGGATAGGCGGCAAAGCCGGTGCCGGTCAAAGCCGGCTGATTTCCGGAAAGGAGCTCTTTAGCATAGGAAGCGGCGATCTCCGGAGCCAGTACCCGCTCCTCGCCCAGAAGCTCGGGAAAGCCTTCCGGATCCTTTCTGAAAACTCCCAGATAAACCTCTCCCATGCGGGCATCAATGGCCGCCACCGCTTCGTTAAGGCCGGTCTCCTCCAGAGCCTGAAATGCCATTGCCATAAGATCGCTGATGCCGATAAGAGGCTTTCCGGCTCCGAAGGCCAGTCCCTGAGCCATGCTGACGCCGATGCGGACGCCGGTAAAGGATCCGGGGCCTCTTCCCGTGGCCAGAGCATCCAGATCCCGAAGACCGAGACCGGCCTCCTTAAGAAGCCTGTCGGTCATGGGCAAAAGAAGCCGGGTGTGCCCCTGCGGAGCCACCTCCTTCTCCGAAATAATCCGGCCGTCAATAAAGAGAGCCGCCGAACAGGCCTCGGTGGCAGTGTCCACCGCAAGTATTTTGGTCATAACAAATCCCGCCTTGAAAAATCAGCCTTTATTATATCCTTTAAGTTCCGGCAAAAACATCCTTCCGCAAAATTAAGACGGCCTCCTGATGCCGCGGAATGCCATAATCACCCCCGGCATCATTCATCAGCCGAAACTATGCGCCGCCGGCTTCAAATGGTGATTTTTCGCCTTAACCTTTGCTCCGCATGACTTAGCGGCAGCTTCCCGAGGGGAATAAGGAATACCCCGGATACCAGGAATGACGATCCTGAGGATTTGATAAGAACCGGGTTTTTCTTTATGAGAATGAGATGACCGCTTTCAACGCCGCCCTTTGGGAAAATGAGAAACAGAAAGAATTCCGGATGAATCAATAAGAAGAAAAATGGTCATCCGGAAGATGAGGCTCATTCCTCCTTTAATGCCTTAAGGGCTTCCTCAACGTCAGAGTAACGCCTGGCATCAGGATCCCTGGCGATGCTTTCCGCTTCCATCATGGCCGTTAGCGTTTCCCGGTTCGGTTCGCAGGCGGCGCCGATTTTGAAAGCCTGCTCCAGCTGCACCGGGAATTCTGCGTCATGAACCGCTTTCGTATGCTCCTCGGAGAACCCTGCCATATCATATTTAGAGTAATCCCTGACCTGCAGAGTATCGCAAACCGGAAAAATGCGCACCTGACCGTTCAGGAACCGCAGGGGAGCAAAATACTCCTGCATTCTTCCTTCGTACACCTGCCTGTAATACTTAAGCGGCGCATTCATGGTAAGGAAGATATCCGCATCAACACGGCCTTTAAAGACACTTGAATAGTCGTTGTAGCTCATAGCCGGAAATGTCAGTCTTTCCAGAAGCGAACGCATGCCGCTGGCGGGCTCGCCATAATAAATCGGCGCGCCGGCGATCAATCTGTCCGCCTGCCATATTTTCTCCAGAACAGGTGTCAGTTCATCCTTCCAGTAGCATTTGCAGGGCTCCGCAATCCCCTTGCGCTTACAGGCAAGACAGCTGCGGCAGCCACTGAAGTTCAGACTGTAAAGGTCAATATACTCAGCCTCTGCCCCGGCGGATTCCGCTCCTCTTTGCGCTTCCTTCAGAAGCTGAGCGGTGTTCCAGTTCCTGCGGGGACTCCCATTCAGGATTATTATTTTCATATGCGTCCTCCATCTGCCGGGGCCTTCATCAGCATTGATTCACAGCCCGCTGTCCATAGCCCGCTGCTTTATTCAAACAGCTTGAAAATACCGCCCCTCAGAGCCTGCGCAAGCTCCGTTTTGGTGTTTCAATTGTTCAGATACTTCACATCTGCGAACAGATATGCCTGACGCCGGAAACAATTTTCCCGGTCAGGGCGAATCCCCGGCCGGAAGAGCGTTTCTCAGGAAGACGCCGCGGGCTTGTCATGCTTCCGGTGCCACTCCCAGAATTCCCGGATGGCGCTGACCTCGGTATCGAAATACATGGGAGGCAGGGATTCCAGAATGTC